>Ga0208375_1001611_pt1 | contig 24407 bp, 24 predicted proteins | sample RifOxyD1_FD_184038 | JGI IMG/M metagenome (GOLD analysis project Ga0208375, IMG submission 184038) | Soil microbial communities from Rifle, Colorado - Rifle Oxygen_injection D1 (SPAdes) | ecosystem: Environmental > Terrestrial > Deep subsurface > Rock core/Sediment | place: Rifle, Colorado...
AAATTACTACCAAATTCATAGGAAAGCTCGCGCCCCTGCCCCGGGACAGGCAGCGCCATCGAAGGCACCGGAGGGTAGGGGAATTTTTCGTACTGCGCGCGCAGCGGGTCCATGCAGGACCAAGCTTAATGCAAGGACGGCGGCTTGCCAAACACCGATAAGGCCCCATCTTCATCAGCTGAGCCTGTCAACAAGAACCCCCGAGGAAAACCACATGAAAAAAACACTGCTTGTCACCTATCTTCCTTCTGGACCCAAATCCAATTCAAGAAGACTTTCGGAGCATTTTGAGTCTTTCGCGTCACGCGCGAAAAACCACCGGCTCGAAAAGCTGGATCTTCTCCAGGAGCAACCCCGGTTTTTCGATGTCACCAGCATGCAGGCATATTACGCCCGCAACTATGCCGGAAAACCGATTACTCCGGAACAGACGGAAGCCATCCGCCCGCTCGACCGGATGTGCGACCGGTTTGCGGAAGCTGATGTGGTGGCGATGGCGTTTCCGATGCACAACTTCGGGATGCCGGGCGCGGTGAAGACATACTTCGATGCCGTCATGCAGAAGGGCCGCACTTTTGACTACGCGGCCGGAGAGCCCGTTGGCCTGATGAAGGGCAAAAAGGCGCTCGTCATGTTTACCTCAGGCGGCGAGTATGACGGCACGGGTGCCGACTGGGACACGCTGACAAGGCTTGCGAGGATTGAGTTTGAGTTCATGGGGTTTGACGAAATCGAGGTTGTTCATTCGTACGGGATGTCGGTTCCGGATAACAAGGAAAAATCGCTTTCCGCCGCCCGCGACCGCATTGGCGCGGTCGCGGACAAATGGCTGGGGTGATAAAAACGCGGTTGCCGTTATTGACAGTGGTCGGCGCCGGCGAGAGTGGTCTGTTCCGAGGCGCGTACCGTGGCGCCGGTCTGGCCGCTGATCGTGGCGTTCATGACAAAATCCGAGCCGCCGGTCCCATCAAATGTTGATACGTTGCAGGGCTCGAACTTGAAATGGGTTCTTTCGGCATTGGTGTCGACAACCAGCCTCATGTTGATAAGCCTGGCGCCGCCCATGCTGATGTCAAACACCGTGCACTGACCCGAAGCCGGACACTCGAAAACATACGCCGTAGCGCAGTTGTTCGTGCCCTTGTCGCAGATCCTTGCCGTGAAGGTGTTGGCCGTGTTTGCCTTGGCGTCCCAGGCAAGAACGGGCTTTATGTTCTGAAACACGAAGTTCCTTATTTCAAGGGGGTTGGTGATCGGGCCGCTTATGGCGGACGTTGTCGAACTGGTTTTGGTGGCAGTGGTTTTGGTTTCTTCTTTGCCGCAGCCGATGACTGCGGTGAATGCACCGATAACCGCGATTGCCGTCACATTTTTCAGGATATTCATAAAAAACACCTCACGCAGGGTCAATAGTGCAACTCCGGTGCCGGAGATGCCCGCGGGGGCGCCGGGCGGTTTTAACGTATTTTGGCTGTTTTTGGCGCAAAAACGCTGTCTAAAGATTTGACAGTTGTTGAAGGGAGCAGTCCCTCCGGTATTTGAGCCATATCGCGGCAGTCACGGGGAGCAGGACGGCGTTTGCCGCAAGATATCCGGCCGCCATTGCGGTCACGGAAAACCATTTGCCGAGCGTGAAATTAGAGAGCACGACCACTGCGGCGCCAAGCGCCGACACCCACATGGTGGGATCTTTTTTGTGCGCTCTCAGATAGATCTGGAAAGTCACCTGGGCAACCAGCAGGACCGTTGCCGCCAGAAACAGCCCCGTGGGCAGCGGCGGCAGGAGGCGCGCGGCGAAGTTGGTCCCGGCCAGGCCGAGCCCGAGTACCAGCAGCCAGCCCGAAAGGGCGCCGAGGATGGCGACCGAGACCGAGATTTTCAGCGTCTTGATGAACTCGCGGTCAAGCTCCTTGCGCTTTTTTTGCGCCACCAGGACCCCGAACGGCGCGATCTTGGTGTTGGGCCAGGCGGTGGCTATCGCGGCGACCGCCGCCACGAGGCTCCACGTCATGCCCATCTGTCCCGCCACGACCGGGCCGTGATACTGGAAAAGCACCGGCGTGAAAAGCGAGTTCATGCAGTAGGCGCCGAGCCAGCTCACCGCGATCCGCCACTGCAGCGGCAGCATGTCGGCGCGCCAGCTTATCTTCGCGCTCGCGACCTTTCCAAAAAACAGCGACGCAAAAAGATGCCGGTAGCCCCCGATGAAAAGGATCAGCGTGCAGACGAGGCTCACGGCGTTCCAGACCGCGGCGGTCCAGAGCTGCAGGCCGCCAAGGATCGCGAGCCATACGGAAACGCTGTTGGAGACGACAACGACGAGACGGAAAAGGTAAACCCTCGCGACCTGGTTGCAGCCCTCAAGAAGCGACCACAGCAGGAGCATGAACAGGTTCGCGCCCGTGAGGAGGCAGAGCGCGAGCCAAGGCGCAAGCCACTCGATGCCATGCGCGTCCTTTCGCGAAAAAAACACCGTTCCGCCGACCGCAAGAAGAACGGTTAAAAAAGAAGCCGCGACAAGATACCACCGTGCGCCGAACCGCGCGACGCTCCGGAGGCGCGAAAGCGCGTCGGCGTCGCCCGTGATGCGGCCTCCGACAAGGGCAAGCCGCGCCCATTCATGGCTGGCAAACTGGATGATCACGGTGCCGAGGCCGAGTTCAGCAAAGGCTTGCAGCGAAAGCAGGGAGGCGAATGCATAATGGTAGCCTTGCAGCTCCGGTGAGAAATGCGTGCCGATCAGTATTACGGTGACAGGTCCTGCGACAAGGGACCAGAATCTTCCGGCAATGGAATAAAAAACCGGTTTGTCGAGCCCCGCTTTCGCGGCAAACCGCTTGCGCCAATTATTTGACATGCCGGTATTGTTACACGCACCGGACTTATAATGAAATAGATATCCCTTGAGGTCCTGCCTTGTCCTGTTAAACTTGTTACAAGCAGTACAACACAAAAGCGGGAATGCAACGGATGCATAAACCAGACAGGGAGTGGATGGTGAAATTCGCTATAGCGTTGGTGGCAGGGATGTGGCTCGCGCTCGTGGCGTCCTCTTGGGCCGAAGCCGCGACAGATGAATACAATTTCAACTGGCTCGATACCGACAAGAAGATCTACGTTCTCCAGAACCGCAAGTTTACGAAGGCCGGCAGGGCGCTTGTCAGCGGCATGGCCGGAATCGGGCTTTCGTCGGCGTACCGGGACAGCTATCAGGCGCAGGGCCGGATGGCCTTTTATTTTTCGGAGATGTTCGGTGTCGAAGCGTTTTACGCCTACCAGGCAAATACGGAGAACAATACGTTCGAGGCGTTGAAGGCTTCGGCGCCAAATACGCTCCCTTATGTGCGCGAGGTGAGGGGGCAGTTCGGCGGCCTTCTGCACTACGTGCCGTGGTACGCGAAGATAAACGTTTTCAACTGGATCATGTATTTTGACTGGTATTTTTCGGCCGGCGCCGGTCAGGTGCAGTGCAAGCTCGACAAACGCAGAAACTCCGCTTCCGCGGCATCCCTTCATGACCAGAACTTTTTCGGAATGTACGCGGGTACCGGCCACCAGTATCACCTGACGCGCTCGCTCACCGTGCGGTTTGATTTTACCGGCGTGTTCTACCGCGCCCCGCTTCTCGGTGATTCGGGAACAAACACCTGGTTTTCAAACTACATGATCTCGCTCGGGGCGGGGCTGCGGATATGAACAAGGGGCCACGGATGGTCAAAAGGCTGATTGCGGTTTTGTTTTTTTCAGCCGCGATGGCACCCGCCGCGCAGGCCGTGCCGCGCGAACTCGGCGAGGCGCAGGCGTTCTACCGCGACGGCCAGTACTTCAAGGCCGCGCGCTACGCCTACGATGCCTCGCAGGAGGACCCTTCGTGCGCGTCTGACGCCTATTCGTGGATGACGCTCGGCCTGGCCCGCAGCGGACTGTATAATTCGGCCGCATATTTTTTCATCCGCACGCTCCAGAGCGGAAACAAGAATGCCACGCGCCGCGCGCTCGGGGTGACGCAGGAGCTGCTGGTGCGGGTGGGCGCGGATCTTCTGCGCAAATATCTCATCCGCCATACAGCATATGAGGATTACGACGAACTCAACCGGAGCGCCTATCTCTACGCGCTCGGCAGATCGGTGCTGCTCGAAGGGCAGGCCGCGAAAGCGGCGGGCTATTTCAGTGGCATGTCTCGCCGCAGTCCGCTCTGGCCGTTTGCGCTCCAGCTCCGGGCTTCGGCAAACGCCATTAGCGGCAAGCTGGACGGCGCGATCCAGGATTATGCGGCTTGCGCTTCGGACGCCAGGTCGTATGTCACCGGCGGCGACAGCTTCTGGCGCCGGAGGGCGGGACGCGAGGCCGATGACCTTCATGCGCGCTGCATTGCCGGGCAGGCGAGGGTGCTCTACGAGCAGGGCAGGTTTGACGAGGCGGACCGCATGTACGACCGCGTGCCCAAGGCCAGCATCGTGTGGACCGACATCCTGTTCGAACAGGCGTGGAACGCGTTCGGCCGCGGCGAGTTCAACAGGTCGCTCGGCAAGCTGGTTTCCTACAAGAGTCCGGCGCTTTCATTCGTGTTCAATACCGAAACCGACGTCCTTCGCGCCCAGTCGTATCTGATGATGTGCCTCTATTCCGACGCCAACGAGGTGGTCAACGAATTCAATTCCAAATATGCGCGCGTGGGCCAGGAGGTGAAGCATTTTGTCGAACGCAACTCATCCAATCTCGCGGCATTCTATGATGCCGGGGCGCAGGCGCTCCGGGCGCCGATTTCGACGAAGAACGAATTTTTCCGGATGATGAACCGTTTCGTGCGCGGGCCGTACTTCCAGAACATGGCCGCCGCCGAACAGGCGATCGGGTCGGAGCGGCAGGCGGTGGCGAGGTTTGATTCGATGATGCCGGGCGTGTCGCACCGTTCGGGACGGGGTTTTCCGGGGTTTCTGGACCTTGTGCTCGAGTGGAGGATGCGCACCGTGCGTCTTCTCGGCGGCGCGTTCGTGAAAAACAGCCTGATCGATCACTATTCGAAGCTGCTCTCGGATTTCGACAAGATGTCGTTCATCAAACTCGAGATGCTCGGCCGGGCGAAGGAAAAACTGCTTTACAAGAAAACGTCCGGCGCGGGCGGCCGTGACAGGGGCGGCGCTGAACCAAGCCGTCGCGACGACCAGTATAAATGGTCGTTCAACGGCGAGTTCTGGAACGACGAATTGGGGGACTATGTATTCGGACTCGAATCTGAATGCGGGAAATGACAGGCCGGGAACGGTCGTGAAGCTCGTGCTTGCCGGGTCCATGCTGGCCGCGGCGCTGATTTACGGGGCGGACGGCTGGACGGCCGGGCCGAAGGGCGGCTACAGCCGCGAGGAGCTGAGTGCGGTGCAGACCGCCGAGGAGACAAGCGTCTCGGAACTTCGCGCGCAGGAGATTACCCAGCTCCGCATCGCGCTTGGCAGGCGCTCTCCGGCAAACCGCATGGCGGAGCTGTATTTCAGACTTGCAAAAAATTACCTCGAAGCCTACAGCGCGACCTTCAAGCTTGAAGGCCGCGTGCACGAAAAACATCTTGAGCGCGGCATGAAAGAGCCCTACATCCTGCGTGGCGCCTCGAAACCCTATCTTGCGCTGGCCGTGAAGGCCTCCAACGAGATCATCGGGTACCGCATCGCCTACGACAAGCTCGACCAGGTGCACTTCTTTCTGGCGTTTGCCTACAAGGAAATGGAAAGACGCCCGGACAGCAGGCGCCATTTTTCGATCATTGTCCGGTCGTTTCCGTCGAGCCAGTTCGCGCCGGTGGCCTACCGGGAGCTGGGCGAGATGACGTTTGCGGACGGAAAATTCCGCGATTCCATATCATATCTCGAAACCGCCACCCGCATCGAGAAGGGCGAAAATCTTCCGCGCATCCTGCATAAACTGGCGTGGTCGTACTACCGGACCAAACAGTACGCGCGCGCGGTCGGCACGATGAAACGCGCCATCGCCGAAGCCTCGAAGGACGAAGAGCGGCTCGTGTCGCTTCGCGAAGAGGCGCTGAGGGATATCGCGATTTTCATGACCGAAACGGGCCGGGTCGAGGAGGCCGTGGCTTATTTTGACGAGGTCGCGGGCGGAAAAACCTTTTATGGCGCCGCGCTCGAAAAACTTGCGAAGCAATATGAGCGGAGCGCGCAGCCCGTCAAGGCGGCCCAGGTCTACGAAGCACTCGTGAAGGCGAAGCAGGGTGACGGGGCTTCTTTCAGGGCGATCGTGAAGCTGGTGGAAATCGACATCCGGCGCGGGCGCTACAGCGAAGCGCTTGCGCGCGCCCGGGCGGTCAAACTTCCTGACAGCGGCGATTCCGATACCGCCACCGCACTCGGGAACCTGCGCGCGCTGGTGCGCAAAACCGCGACCGGGCAGCACGAAAACTTCCGCAAGAAAAAAGACCGCAAAGCCCTCTCCGTTGCCGAGAGTTATTACACGGCGTATCTCGGGACGTTTCTTGCCAAGGAGGACCCGCGCGGCGAGACGCCGGAGATCATGATGTATCTGGCCGAGGTCAAGCGCGAAAACAAAAAACCCGCCGAGGCCTCGGAGCTGTACCGCAAGGTTCTTGAATCAAAAGACAAGCGTTATGCAAAACAGGCCGGCACTCTCTGGACGGCGAGCCTTGCCGAATCCATGAAGGCAAAAGGGACAAAGCCCGGAGGCGAGGAGCCTTCGGCGGTCGAGAAGGAGTTTGTCGATGCGGCCGATCGCATGCGTGATTCGCTGGGACTGCAGTCGCCCGAAAGCCGTGAAGCGGCGCTGAAATCCGCGCAGGTGCTTGCCGGTTACAAGAATACGAAGCCGGATGCGGTAAAACGCGCCCGCGAAATAATCAATACCTGGCCCCAGTCCCCGCAGGCCCATACGGCCGCGAAACTCTGGCTCCAGACCATCACCGACCGCATGCCGCATGGAACCGCGGCCGGCCTTGAAAATTCGGATGCCGCATCCGAGCTGCGCGATGCCATGGCGGAACTCCGCTCGAACGCGCCTTTCATGGCGTTTGACGCCTCCCATGGCGGCAAGCTCAAGCAGCAGATGGCTGCCGAGGAAACGCGCCTCAAGGTGGGCGCGATAGCTACGCAGGAGAAGGAGAAAAATTTTGGCGATGCCGGCAGGAGCTATGAGACCTTTGCCGCCGAGGCGCCTTCGCGCGAAATCGCCGAGAAGGCGTTTGGCAATGCGGTTTCATCATATATCAAGGAAGACGATATGGTCGCGGTTGACCGCGTGATTGATTCCTGGCTCAAACGTTATCCCGGGAGCGCCGTTGCGGCGGATGCGGCACGGGGGGCTGCGACCGCTTGGCTCATCAAGGGGTATTTTGAAAACTCGGGGGCGCTTTTTGAAAAAGCCGGGCGCCTTTGCGGTGATGCCGACTCGCTTGATACAGCCGCGAGGATTTTCGAGGGCATCGGGCAGGCCGAGCGCGCCCGGAGCGACTGGGGCGTGCATCTTTCGTCGTATAAAAAATCTTCGCATCATTGGGCGGTGGCCATCCGGCTTGCACGCTCGTTCGAGGATGCGGGCAACAGGGTTGAGGCCGTGCGGGCATACAAGTTTTGCATGACCGGGTTTGATGACGTGGCTGCCGAGTGCGGCGCGAAGGCGGCGGATGTCTTGATGCTGCTCAAGGACAGCGAGCAGGCGGTGGCGATATACCGCAAGGTCGCCGCGGCGGGCGGAAGAAAAAAAGGCCCGTATGTGGGTTATGCCAGATACAAACTGGCCGCCATGCAGGAGGCGACGGGCCGGTTCGAGCCGCTCAGGCTCCCCGAAAAACTCCTGGGCAATCTTGTGAACAAGCGCATAGATTTTTTCAAGCAGCTTGACAGGGCCTATTCACCGGTGGTGGATGCGGGCGGGCCGTGGGCGGTCGCGGCGCTTGATCGCCTGGCGCTCTGGGCCTGGAAGTTTGCCGACGAAATGGATGCGCTCAACCTGCCGGAGGGCGCGGACGCCAAAGCGGCCGCCAGGTTCAGGCTCAGTATCAATTCGATTTCGGTTCCGCTCCGCAAAAAAGCGGCCGGGACCTGGATGAGCGCATTTGAAAAAGCCGTGGCGGCCGAGGCCTTGAGCCCCGCGCTTCCGTCGATTGCGGATCATCTTGCTGATGCGCGAGTGGCCGGTGTCTGGCGTGCGCAGGGATCAAGGGGCGGGTACCGGCTTGCGGGCATCCCGCCGGACGGCGGCAGCGCCGGACGCGCCGAAGCACTCGGAAAAACGCGTTCCGCGCTCGTCAAGAGCGCAAAAAACGCCGACGCCTGGGTGGATTACGGAAATCTTCTCTGGGGTGAGGGCAGGAGCGTTCTTGCGCGGCTTGCCTACGAGCGCGCGCTTGCGCTTGATCCTAAAAACATCGCCGCGCTCGTAAACCGCGCGGTGATCGCGCTTTCGGGCGATGGCGCGGAGGACTGGACGCGGGCTGCCGAGGCGCAGGCGCTTCTTGCCGAAGCACTGAAAAAGGACAATCTGAGCACGGTTGCAAAGATCAACCGCGCGCAGCTTTTGAATTACTACCGCGTGTTTTCGAAATCAAAAACGCTGTGGGAGCAGGCCGCGGCCGCCGGACACGCCGGGATGGCGGATGTGCAGGACGGTCTTGGAGTGGCGCTGCAGGGAACCGGGGCGCTTGCGGCGGCCCGGGCGGCGTTTGAAAAAGCCGGCACGCTCGGGGCGCCGCGCGGACGGTTTGCAAATGTTTATCACGAGGCGGCGGCCGCCTCCACGACGGGCGTGGAGGGCGCGGAGAAGTGCCTTGGCAGGATCGGTGACATCAATATTGATGAAGCGGCGGGGTTCGAGAAGGACTCGGCCGGAAGACTCAAGAGGGCATGCGAACGATGGGCAAACGGAAAATAGTTTTTTTACTGGCAGCGGTTCTGGTGTTTGCTTTTGCCGCCGGGGCGCAAGCGGGGGATGCAAAACCACGCGTTGTTTATCCGAAGAAGACCGAACTTGATTTCGAAGGGACGAAAATCGAGGGCGAGATCCGCAATCCTTCGGAATTCTATTTCCAGCACAAGCCGGACGAGAAGATGGATTCGCTGGTCAAACGCCGCAGGAATTTTCACCGCGAAATGCTCAGGGACGCGGTCCTGGGAAAATGAGGGAGCACGTACATGGACGGTAAACGTGGAGAGGGTGATGTGAAGGGACCGGGCACGAAAGCGGTGCCGAACGGGGATGTCGCGCCTGGCGGCGCGCCTGACGGCGCGCCGGTCCGCGATCCGAGGATAATCGTGCTTTCGCTCAAGACGCAGCAGGGGCGGGAGAAGGTTTTCAAGCTGCACAAGGGAAGAATCGTTATCGGCTCGGTGATCTCGGCTGATGTGCTTCTGACGGGCGAAGGGGTTGCGCCGATTCATGCGGTGCTTGAAATGGGCGCAAACGACGCGGTCGGCGCGTCGGTCGCAACCGTTTATGACCTGGCGAGCGAGACCGGCGTTTTTGTGAACGGCAGGAAAACCGTCACCGGAGCGATCAAGCCCGGAGACCAGATAACCGTGGGACACCATAATCTCAAGTTTTCGCTTGAGGACGTCGCCACCACCCAGGCGCCGCAGGGCCGCGTCCGCGAGACGGGCGGGCGCAAGCTGTACTTCAGCCCGCAGGAGGATCTCGCGCCGCTTCTGCTGGAGGACGAGCGCGATACCTCGCCGATGTTTGATTACCGCGCGACCTATAAAGAGAGCCTCGAAATCGTCATGTCGTGGTACGGCACGATACTTGACGTCAGGCATTTCACCACCCGGCGGCATGTCACTCTCGGGCATCTGCGTGACTGCGACTTTGTGATACCGCCCGTGCTTGATGCAAAACGCTTCCGCTTTGTGACCAGAAAAAATGATAATTACATTTTACATGTCGACCAGCGCATGACCGGCGTGATCCAGCGCGACGGGGCGCTGCACGGCCTTGAAGATCTCAAGGGCGTCGCCATGCCCGGCAAGGGCGGGTACGAGCTTCCGATGCGCAAGAGCGATTTCGCCAAGATCAGGATCGGAGAAGTTGATTTTTATATCAGCTTCACTTCCGCGCCGCCGCGTCTGAGAACCGGCAAGTCACTTGAGAAGGACCCGCTGTTTTTCAAGATCTTCACTTCGTCGATGCTGCTCACGGCGGTAACCATAATTGCGCTCATGAACACGAAGGTGCCGCAGAATATCGAAGCCGAGCAGCTTCCGGAGCGCATCGCGACCATTCTCTATCAGCCGGAAAAATTTGTTCAGAAACCGAAAATCGAAGCGCCGCAACCCAGGCCCAAACCGGTTGTTGAGCACAAGGCGGTCGAGAAAAAACCACTGCCGGTCCTCAAGCCCAGGAAAGCCGCGCCGAAAGTGACGAAAATAGATATCAAGCCTAATCCCAATGCGGCCAAAAAACCGGTTCCGAAGGTGATGGATACGGGCGCAAAAGAGGGCAAAAAGGGCAACGCGCTGGTGAGCAAGCAAAAGGCGAGTCCGGGCACGCAAAACGAGGCCAAGGAGGGCGAGGGCGCGCGGGCAAAGGGCAAGGAAGGCCGTCGCGGCCAGCCCAAGGCGCCCAAGGGCGACGTGCCGCAGGACAAGGCGTTTCGTCCGGCGCCGCAGGGCGGGCCGGGCCGTGGCGCCGGCAACAGCCAGGTCGCTGACGAAGGCAATGTCGACATGCTCAAGGGCGCGAGCAACAAGATCCAGGACATTCTTGGCAACAGCGCACAGCAGCTCGGAAAGGGCGGCGAGAAACTCAAGGGCTTCGGCGGTTTTACCACGCAGGGAAGCGGCGGGCTTGCGCTGTCGGGTGACGGCAAGGGCGGTGGCGGAGATGCCGCATCGCTGGGCGGGCTCGGCACCAAGGGCCGGGGCGGAGGCCGTGTGGGCACCGGCATGGGCGCTGCCGGTTCGGGCAGCGGCATTGTGGGAGGACAATCAAGAGTCGTGATCCGGAGCGGAGGCCCGGAGGAGGCCGTGGTTATGGGCGCGATAGATGCCGACGCGGTGGAGGCGGCGCTCTTGGCGCACAAGGACGAGTTCAGGCTTTGCTATGAGCGCGAGATCAATGCCGAGACGCCCAGTCTTTCGGGGCGCGTGAGCACGAGCTTTGTGATCGGCGGGAGCGGCAGGGTTACGCAATCGGGTATCGAATCGACGACGCTTAAAAATGCAAATGTCGAACGTTGTCTGCTTACGGTTATCAAAAGGATTGATTTTCCGGTGCCGCGCGGCGGAGGGATAGTGCAGGTCACTTATCCGTTCAAGTTCAGCGCGGTCGGGAAGTGAATCGCGAAATGTTTTTTATCAAGAGGAGAATGGCATGACCAAATACGATGTTTTTGTTGATGCAATGATGTTCGAAAAATTTCCGCAAGAGGAACTCGAAATCCTGGTCGGTATCGCGGAAGACCGGCAATGCGCCGCCGGCTCGGTGCTGTTCAGGGAAGGCGACAACGCGACAGCCATGTATATCATCCAGGACGGAGTGGTCGAGGTCAGCAAGGGCAAGAGGGATGATGTGCAGTTTGTCGTGACGGAACTCAAAAAAGGCGCCGTATTCGGCGAGATGCCGTTTGTCGACGCCTCGCCTCGCGCCGCCACAATAACGGCAAAAAGCAAGGTGCGGCTGCTTGAGATTTCCTATACGGATCTTGAAAAAAACATCGGCAAGAACCCCAATCTTGGCGTGACGGTATACCGGGCGATCGCGCGCACGCTCTGCACGCGGATCAGGCAGACCACGAGCGAGCTTTCGTCGTTTGTGATACCCTAACGAGCGGTTCTCTGTTACCTTTTTGACATGCTGAAACCTGTTCATGCCGCGCTTCTGCGCATTGATGTGCTCATTGCCCGCATTGAAGGCACGGCTCTTGTTGTTTTCCTTGCGGTGATGCTCCTTGTGGCTTTTATCCAGGTTTTTATGCGCAATTTCATGTCCGGGGCGCTTTCCTGGGGCGACGGGCTTACGCGCGCGCTCGTGCTCTGGTCCGGTTTCATGGGGGCATCGCTTGCCGTAAAAGACGGGCGCTATATAAACGTGGACGCCTTTTCACGGCTTTTGGGCGAAAAATCAAAGCGCATGGTCAAGTCGCTGATCTATGTGTTTTCGTCCGTCACCTGTTTTCTGCTTGGCATTGCGGGCGTCAGCTTCGTGCAGATGGAAAAGCTTGCGGCCACCAAATATTCCATCGGTATCGAGAGCTGGATAATAGAGCTGGTCATTCCGGTCACGTTCTTTTTTCTTGCGTTGAGGTTCCTCGTCAAGCTGCTTGGCGCGCTCATCGGAGAGCCGCTCGAAAAGCAGGAGTGGGAAAAATAGGATGGCCATTCTGGTCGCTGCCGTTATTGTAGCGTTTGCGGCGTTCGGGGCTCCGCTGTTTACCGTTTTCGGCGCCAGCGCGCTTGCGCTTTTCAACATGGATGGCGTGGATTCGTCCGCCGTTATTGTCGAGATGCACCGCATTTCGACGCTGCCCATGTTGATCACGATCCCGCTTTTTACTTTTACCGGCTATCTGCTTGCCGAAAGCAGGTCGCCCCAGCGCATAGTCCGGTTCAGCCGGGCGCTCGTGGGCTGGATGCCGGGGGGGCTTGCCATAGTGGCGTTGGTGGTGTGCGCGTTTTTCACGGCGTTCACGGGGGCGTCGGGTGTCACGATCATCGCGATCGGCGGTCTCATGATGCCCGTGCTGGTTGCGGACGGCTACAAAGAAAAGTTCACGATGGGACTGCTGACTACGAGCGGCAGCCTCGGGCTTTTGTTCCCGCCTAGCCTTCCGATCATCATTTACGGACTTGTATCGGGCGTCAGTATTGACAGGCTTTTTATTGCGGGTTTTGTGCCCGGACTTGTGATTGTCGTCTTGATCGGCCTTTACTGCATGCGCATGGCCGGCGTGAGCAAGGTCAGGAAGCATGCTTTTTCGTGGAAGGAGCTGGCCGTCGCCACGAAGGAGATCGCCTGGGAGATCCCGCTTCCGGTGGTGGTGATCGGCGGCATCTACAGCGGTCTTTTTACCGCCACCGAGGCGGCGGCGGTCACGGCGTTTTATGCGCTTGTCGTCGAAGTCTTCATCTACCGCGATCTCAGCCTGATGCGCGACGTGCCGCGCGTGATGCGCGAGAGCATGGTGCTGGTGGGCGGGATTCTCATCATCCTCGGCACGGTGCTCGGGTTCACCAATTATATAGTGGATGCGCAGGTGCCGGTCCTGGTGCTGGATTTTCTCAAGCAGTACATGTCCAATAAATATGTATTTCTGGCGCTTCTGAACGTCGTGCTTCTGATAGGCGGTTGTCTGCTCGACATGCTTTCGGCGATAATGCTGGTGCCGCTCATTTTGCCGATCGCCAGGGAGTTTGGCGTCGATCCGGTGCATCTCGGGATCATCTATCTTGCAAATCTTGAAATCGGTTACAGCACGCCGCCGGCGGGCCTCAATCTTTTTATCGCCAGCTTCAGGTTCAAGCGGCCCATAATCAGTCTTTACGGGGCGTCGCTGCCGTTTCTGGTGTTTTATGTGATAGCCGTCGGCATCATTACGTATTTTCCGGAGCTGAGCCTGTTTCTGCTCAAATAGAAAAGGTGTCCGCCAACTTTTGGTATATGCGGCGCACAAAGTCGTGCAACTACGCCCCGATGCTGCGCCGCATATACCAAAAGTTGGCGGACACCTTTTAGCACCTTTTAGTTTTAATGCTTTAAGCCGATCAGCAGGTAGGAGGGGAATGGGTTGTCCTCTACTGCTGTTTCGGCATCGCAGGTTAAACGGCTTTTTGTCAGGGAGGCGGCTTCGCAGCTTGCATCGGCTGCGTCTGTTGCGCTTTCTCCCGAAACTGCCGCCGGACTTGCCGAGATCTGCCACACGCTTATGGGCAAAGCCGAAAAATCCGGCGCCTACATAATCGCCGAGTTCATGGGCGAATGCAAAAACCTGTGTTCATCCATTCTGAAAAACCCCTCCGGCCGGACCGCCGTCGAAGCCGACGAGATACTCAAAGCGAGTTTTGCGGCGGTAAGAAGTGCGCTTTTCAACATGGCGCTTGGCGACAGCTCGGATGCCGCCGGCGGGCTTTTTGACCGCTACGTTGCGCGGATTTATGAACTTACCAGCGAGCAGGCGGCGCCGTCGCGGACAGACGAGGCGCCACCGGTCGAGGAGCTGGAGGAAACAAACGCGGACACGTCCGCAGAGCCGCAGCCGCCAGCGGAAGAAAAATCCGCCTGGGACAGCGTCCATGCCGCGCAGACCGAGCAGCTTCAGGGGGCGCAGAAGGCAAGCCCGGCGGAGCGTCTCATGTATTCGATCGCGCGGCTTGCCGAAAAAACCCAGCTTGACGCCGAGCTGCGGGAGATGGCTTTTGACGTGGCCACGGCCGCCCGGATCGCCCATTCATTCAAGTTTGACAAGGTCTGCAGGCATATCGGGACGGATACGCCGGACGCCCTGCTTGACGAGAGCCTTTCGAAGTCGGCGCGCGAGCAGATCATGCGATGGGCGCGCGAGTTTGAAGGTGTGCCGGGCGCGGTGGTTTCGCTCCGGCAGGTGGGCGGTGCCCTCTGGCTGGAGATGCGTGTGCCACAGGCACACGTGCCACAGGCACACGTGCCGCAACCCGATGCGCCGACGGCAAGCGGTCCTCCTTCGGTGGGGCCTCCTGTCGAAGGCATTGCGATGACCGAGGGGTACGCGCTGCCGGACGGCATGGCGATACGCCGTGCGCGGCTTGATCTGCTGCTTCCGGCCTTCAAGGCGTATGAAGTGGTTTTTGCCGGCCGCAAGTTTTTGCTTCCTGCCTGCGATGTCGAGAGCGTATTTGAAAATCCGCCCGCCGAACTCGAGCGCGTGGCGCTTTCGTCGCTTCTTGACCTGCCGGCGGACTGGAAGCCCAGAGGGCGCGGGAGGGTGACGGTTTCAATAAAATACCGCGGCAGCGCAAAGCTTGTTGAGGTGGAATCCGCGCGCGGTCCCGACACGTATCTTGCGCGCAATGTTTCGGACGCCGGGCCGGATTTGCGCGGCGTGATCGGCGTGGCGCTTCTTGCGGATGGCAGCCGGGCCGCCGTGCTTGACGTGTTTCCGTGGCTGGAAACCTATGCCGAACGCCTTGAGGAACAGAAAAAAGTTGAAGCCGGCATGGGGCTTTCCGAGGAAAAATACATGGTTTTCAAGGTGTCGGGGCGCCGCTATGCGGTTCCGATGAGCGCGGTCGCGACCATCGGCCGCGTTGACTCCGAATCGCTGCTTACGGGCACGGTTGAAACGAAAAAAGGCGTATTCCATCTCAGGGACATGAAGGAAGTGCTTGGCTTTGAGGGGGAGACCGGCCAGCTTTTCATTGTGATCAGGTCAAAAACCGGCACGATCGCCTGGGCGGTTGACGCGCTTGACAAGGTTTTCGTGCCATTGCCGGGAGCCATGATGAAGCTCCGGCTTGCTCCCTTCGGTTATGCGCATCGCGGGGGCAGGGTGCAGGATCTGGTTAAAGGCATCTTGCCGGGACTTTTGGATCCTTCCGAGCTTACTCCGGGCGGCGCCGTGGCGCCTGCCGCGATTTATCTCATCAACCACGAAAATCTCGTTCCGAGCGGCCGTCCGGTCCGCCGGTACGGGACCTAGTTATTTCCTTCTCTTTTTTATGCAACCCTTCGGAAAATTGGCGAGTACCGCGTTTTTGTGCGAAATGGCGGTCGCGCTATGCCCGAACTGCCTGAGATACGGATACGGGATCACGCCGTATCCCGCGGGCTTTTGTCCTTTTTTCTCGCCCCACCAGGTGCCCCAGCTGTTTTTGAAAATCCAGCCGCCCTTGTCCTGGCCGAACCAGTGGTCGTCGTAGCCGGTGATGGTGACGGCATGGCCGCCGCAGTTGAGTGCCGTGCAGATCGGGTAGAGCAGTTTGTACTCGTATTCGCCGTATTTGTTCCAGCCGTCGCGCCAGAAGGTGCCCACCGTTACGACGAGATTGTTGTCTATCGCCTCCTTGATGCGGTCCTGGAGGATTTTATACACAACAATATTTGAAAAATTCTTCACCGGCGCGTCGTCGAAGTTCTTTTTGCAGAAGGTCGGATTGTTCGAGTACGGATAGTCCGTTTCGAACTTCATGAACTTGTCGGAAATAAAGACCGCTTCCTTCTGCGGCCAGCCGCCGTCGTCCGTGCTTTCGGGGTTCAGACTGCAGCCGTCGCAGTCGTAGTAGAATTTCCAGGCGTTGCATTGTTCGCTGAAATTCTGCGCTTCTTTTTCGCCGGCCCAAACGGAGTATTCCAGGGCTGCGGTTACGGAGAAGTTGTGGCATTGCCCGCGGTTGCCCTGGCTTTTTACCGGGCTTTGCGCCGCCAGCAGGGAGTAGTTGGCTGCGGCGCCGAGCGCCGGCATGCGGGGCATTTCCTCGAGCGGGATGGATTCGTAGGGATTCTGGTTTATGTATTCAACCATTTTGTCATAGGGGATCATGCGCGGGGAATCGTCTGGATCATATTCAAGGTCGTGTTCGTCGGCGCGGTCGGCCGGCCACGGGTCCGGGATTTTTCGCGCGTTAACGGTGATTCCAAAGGCCAATATAATGAGCCCGAAAGCAAGTGCTGTTTTTTTCATTTTTCCCCCTGATGTGTTTATTTTAATGATAATGCCTTGAATTTAAAGAAAATTATTTAACTTGCTTAAAAATTAAAAATAATTTATATTATTAAGTATAGTTAACTTTTTACGAGGTGGAAAATGGCGATTTTCGAGACTGGCAGGACGATAGGAAAGATGACGATGGTAATTGCGGTGCAACTGGCCCTTGTGCTTGCTGCGGCGGCGATAGGGGGCAGTGGCTGCAACATGAGTGCGGAGCAGAAGGAGGCCGTGGATGATGCTCTTTCGGCTGATGTTTCGACATATGCCGTGGCTCCGGAGGTGGCGCCTGCGTGTTTCAACGAACGCTTTGTCCAGCCCGATGCCGTGGTAACCAAAAAAATAGACATACTTTTTGTCACTGACACGTCAGGCTCGCTTGACGTCGAGCGCCAGCAGATTGCCGAAGGCATTGGCGCGTTTGTGGCCGAGCTTCCTGCCGACGCCGATTACAGAATGGCCGTGATGATGGCCCATAGCAGCCGCTCCAGCCACAGCGGTGCTCTCTGGAAACACGGCAATCACCCGTATGTTCTTGATTCCGGCACAATGACGCTTGCCCAGATAAGGGCGCATCTTGTTGCCAATCTAACGCATGTTTCAAGCGACTGGCATGGCGATGGCGGCGAAGAGGCGATGTACTCGCTGTTGTACGGGCTCACGCACGGCAAGCTCACGAGCAGCAGGGCCAAGGGTTTTTTTCGCGAAGATGCGGCGCTGGCGGTGGTGTTCATCGCCGATGAGAACGATATCTGCGCCAAATATCCCGAAGGCGTGGTGCCGGTGTATGACGGCGACAAACTGGAAGCGCCCGCATACGCGCGCGATTGCGCGGGCGTGACGCCCGAAGCGGTTATCACCGCGCTGAAGCAGCTCCAGGGCGACCGGCCGCTTCTCGTGTCCGGAATAGTTTACAACAATCACGACACGTATCCGCGCGACGGCGAGAACGAGTATGGCTATGGGTATATGGAGATGATTGCCTTGAATGGCGGGATATCAGTCGATATGGCCGACTCTGAATATGTTACCGGGCTGGCCGACATAGGCAAGCTCGCTTCGATCAAGCTGAATCTTGTGGCCGATTTCACGCTGGCCCGCACGGACATCGACACGTCTTCGATAGACGTGCTTGTTGACGGCGCAGACGCGGAATTTGTTTACACGGCTTTGACCAACGAGGTGCATGTCAATAATCCCGGCATTGCCCGCTCGGTGGTGGATATAAATTATTGCATGACGCCGGTGGTGGAGCCGACTCCTGAGCCGACTGTGGAACCCACGCCCGAGCCGACTGTGGAACCCACGCCCGAGCCGACTGTGGAACCCACGCCCGAGCCGACTGTGGAACCAACTCCGGAACCAACTCCGGAACCAACTGTGGAACCTACGCCCGAGCCGACTGTGGAGCCCTGTGAAGGCTATGCTTGTGATGGCGGCGGGGTGCTTGGGGTCTGAAGCCGTTATTTTTTACATGCCTTGAACTTATAATTTTCCTTGTGGGAGCCGCCTTCATCGGTGATTGTTGCCAAAACCGTAAACACCTTGTTGCGGGAGTTCAGTTTGATCGATATTAATTCTGACCAGGAATCACCATCGCCATTGGCGGCATCAACCAGCGCAGTCAATAGTTCCCTTATGCTTTTGGCGCCGCCCGTGTAGCAATATTTTGAAAATTCATACCCGTCTCTGAAATCCTTTATTGTCGGATAGGTTTTTGTGTTGTTGTTAATTCTTGGCGTGCCCTTTGAATCCTGGGCAATTATTGCTTTTTTACCATCTGAAGTAACGGCCACGATTTTTGCGCTATCTGCATAAGTATTTACTGAAAAGAGCGCGACCACCAACGAAAGATATAGTTTCATTTGATTTCCTCCTCAGGAAAGGTTGTGTTGTTATTATTGTGTTCCAGGAAAAACAACTGCTGAATATACGGACCGGCTTGTCTCTGCGTGTGTGCATAATCCAAGAAATGCAAAATTTTATTCATGGCTCAACCTGCGAAGAAGCGCTTCTGCAATTGCTTTAGACGATGCTGGATTCTGGCCCGTGATGAGTTCCCTGTCTTCAACTATGTTGGAGGACCAGTCCGGCCCTTTGACATATACAGCACCTGCCGCTCGAAGCGCGGTTTCGGGTGTTGTTATCAGATATTTGCCCAGTTCCGAGCCTTTTTCTTCTGAATTGCTGAATGCGGTGACCCTGTATCCATGATATGGAAAGCTCTTTCCATCCACGGTGCTGAGTAGCGCGATGGGACCGTGACAAACCAGGGCGGTGGGCTTTCCTTTTTGGTGAAAATACCGAAGCGCCTTTCCGACATCCGGATTAACCGCAAGATCTTCCATCGGGGCATGTCCGCCGGGAAAAAAAATTGCATCAAAATTATCCAGCCCGTTTTTGTTAAGTCGGGACAAACTGTAGATCGGACCATGGTCGAGTACTGTGGATTTGAGCTTCATGGCTTCCAGATATTTTTCGCGGGATTCCCAATAAACAGGTTTTCCGGTTTTATCGATTGCAATACTGGATGGATCGGCCGCTGGACGGTTTCCATTTGGTGTTGCAATGGTGACTTGTACGCCGCTGCCAGCCATTATTTGATATGGAACCGAAAACTCTTCGAGCCAGTAACCGGTTTTATGTCTGGTTCCGGACCAGGAAGTAATGTAATCCACGCCAGTCAATACAAATAGAACAGTTTTAACCGGCGGAGCCGCCACTGCGGCGCTTGAAATTCCAAGCATGGTTAATGTCGTCAAAATGAGTTTTTTCATAAATTGATCCTTTCAATGGATTTTCTTTTACCTTCTATGTCGCTAGGTGTAAAATAAATATAATAAATGCTTTATATAAGGAATTTCTATGGACATCGAATTTTATGGACTCAAGATCTTCTGCCAGGTCATGTCGGACAAGACATTTTCTGGTGCTGCAAAGTCCCTTACTGAGTCTCGTATAATACAGTGACACCATGGGTCAGAAAAACATGCCTGCGTGGTGCAAGAATCCAAAAGGGAGACATGGACGCCGTTTCACGCGCCTCATGCCGGAACGAAGCGCGTCCGCCATCTCGCCCAGGTCTTCGCCGCAGCGATTTGCCAATTCTTGACCCTTGATATTTCCCCAGAGGGATTCAACCGGGTTGAGGTCTGGCGAGTACCCGGGAAGAAGTTCAACGTGAAGCCAGCGGCGCTGTGATTTCAGATACTCTTTCATCACGTTGGTTTTGTGGGCGGGAAGGCCATCCCAAATCAGGATGCACTTGCGTCCGCGCATCTCCCGCTTGAGCGCCTTCAAAAATGCGATCAGCTTTGGCGTGTTGTAGCTGTCCGGCGTCGTCTGGAAAAATATCCGGCTTCTCTTGCCGTCCCAGCGATAAGCCAACGCTCCGGATATGGACAGTTTTTTCCAGTTGAATGCGTGAATCAGAATTGGCGTCTTGCCGCGCGGTGCCCAGGTTCTGCGAACGGACGGTCTTTCAGAAATTCCGCTTTCGTCCTGGAAAATGAGCCATGCTTTCAGTTTTCTGGCTTTTTTTTAATGGCGGGCCACCGCTTGTTCACCCACTCGGCGTGAGCTTTATCATTGCGCTCCCTGGCCTGCTTGGCGGGCCTTTGCAACGTCCACCCCAATTGCCTGAGGATCCGCCAAACATGACCTGAGTGATATCGAGTTCCGGTGATCTTCTCTATTACGGTCGCAACTCTTGGGAGGGTCCACAGATCTGTGCCAAAACCATTGCCCTTAGCCCCATTCCTCAATGCGCCATCCACTTTTTGAATTTCAACTGCGCTCAGCCTCGGCTTGCGTCCTGCCCGACCGGCCCCCACAAGAGCCTTAATCCCGCCTCGTTTAAAATCTTTGTACCAACGGCTCACGCTTTGGCGGCTCACTCCGGTGGCGCGCACCACGTCCGCCTGGGTTTTATTTTCCTCGAACATTTTTCCAGCACGCAGGCGGCGAGTCTTCATTCCATCCAGATCACGTCTCGGGCGATAAGTTTTTGACATACCTGGAGTATGCCATAATCAGAAAAATTGTCACTGTATTATACGAGACTCAGTAAGAGACCATTTAAGACCCTTTGCAAGTGTTCATCCGAAGAATTGGCGCTAAGTTTTTTTCGGTATTGTTTTACTAATTTGGGCCAAGGTAAACCGCGAAAGGTTTGATCGTAGAAATTCAGATTCACCAAGTCAGTAGTCCGATCAAAGATAGAAAGCGCGTCATCGCTTCGTGCGTCTGTCGCTGTGATAGCTATAAATATGATTGCGGCTGCAAAAAAAGACCTAACAAGGTACATGCGGCTTTGGTATCATTAGGGTCGGTCTTGGTCCAGACGCTTGAGTGCTGAGGCTAGTGGGCCTCAAATGGCCCTGTCGAAACGGGTAATACAATATCCAATAATCAAAATATTCCTTTGCGGCCTTACAGTTGCGACAGGTCATTAATGCCACATTGCAAACAAAAAATGTTCTGTTATGCTGATACATAGGACATCGATATATAGGAGCACGATAATGGAACCGGTTGACAAGGAACTTTTGAAGGGCAGCACGATTACAATCATTCTTACGGTTCTTTGCCGGCAGGAGATGTATGGCTATGAGATCATCAAGTCGATTGAGCGTAGCTCCCACGGGGCCTTTAGTCCTAAAGAAGGAACGGTATATCCTGTTCTTCATCAACTTGAGAAGGATGGCGCCATTGCTTCAAGGTGGGACGAAACCTCCGGCACCGGGACCCGGAGCCGGAAATATTATCGCATTACAGCTCAAGGCAAGAAGCTTCTAGCTAAAAAAACAAAGGAATGGGTTTTATTCCGCACAGCAATCGAGCAAATTATGGCCGGAGCAACCATGAAAGGAGCAACCGAATGGACATGATTAAGAATCAGCGTGTGGTCGAATTCCTGGATTCAATATGTTCGCGGGTGCTTCTTAAGGGCAAAGTTGCAGAGATCCGCCGCGAATATTTGTCACATATAGAAGATGCAGTTGATGCCGGAATACAGAGCGGACTGTCAAAGGACCAAGCCATCACGGATGCGATCTGCCGGCTCGGGAATCCAGTCATGATTGGTGCGGCATTGAATCGAGTGCACAGGCCCTTGCTTCATTTGCCGGTCTCGCGAGCCGTGGCCCTTGTAATCCTTGTTGTGACAACACATGTCGTTGTTTTTGGCGGTCGTGCAATCCAGCTGCTCCATGGCGGAGCGTTTGCTACGACCGTACTTTTTGGTGGGATACTTGCGGTTGTATTAGGCAATAAAAACGCTATTTTTGCAGCATGGAGATCCACCACGCTTCCTGTGGCAGCGCTTTCTGGTGGTGAGCGCGCGCTTGCTATGGGATTTTTTAGCAAACTATCAAAGCATATTCAGTGGATGACATTTCTTGTTGGGGCAGTTTCGCTTGTCGGCATTTATCTCGACATGCAGCAACCACATATGATTGGACGATGGGTGGCTACCGGCTTTCTTGCAAATTTGTATGGTCTGGTATTTGGCATATTATTAACTGGAATGCATGTCGGGGCCTTGAAGTGTGGTGGTAGGACCAGACCCAAACGCATCCGGTCGCGATTCTCTGGCGGCAAGGCAAGTGTTTTCCTTCAAGGAATCATTCCTGTTCTCGTGCTGTTTGGATTGATCCGTATATTTAACCAGCTGGACAGTCCGGAAAAGGTTATACGTGGAATTTGGTGGATGGGCGGCCTGTTTCTGCTGGGTGTTGTACTGGTGGCGCTTCTTTCTGGTAATCCCGCTGCAGTACGAGTGCCGGGATTGAATCAATCATTGATCAAACGATTGAAGACAGTAATGCCACTGTTCTGGACGTTTCCTTTGTTTATGACAGGCTCGGTTGGAATGGTGCTGATTGCTGTTTGGAAATCTTAAGTGCAATCTTCTGCCCAAGTCATAATGCCGGTCTTACCATGCCGGATCATCACGGTATTTTTGGAGTGGATCGATCTTTGCTTTGTTTGAAAGTGCCTCAGCGATTTTTCTTGGTATCCAGAGTACATCCAGCCCCGCAAATGGTCCAAGTCCACTGAGCGGCCCCAGTTGCCACTGTAGGGCCGAATACTGAAAGGACCGGTAGAACTGAAACTGATTTACTATTACCCCTGTTTTGCTTTTGGCTAATTCAGCGTCATTGTGTTCGGTTATTTCAAAGTTAAACGTGCAATCTATTGCGAAAGTTGTTGATTTGTATCGAGGGGCATCAGCTATTGGGTGTTCAAATGCCTGCCGGATGGTGCGCGCAACAAGGACAGTCAGAAATTTGGAACTGGAATCAATCTTTATCTGATCAGTCAGAAGCACACCTTCTTTGGAGAATGTAATTTTAGCGTTGACGATCCCCTGAACTTTTTCCTTCCTGAGTTCTGCCGGATAAACCAGTACACCATCTATTTTGTTATAAATATTCCGGAACAAGGGCGATTGCCGACCTTCAGTTGCCAGATCCACCGGTCCAGTAAACCTGTCCGTGCCAGCATCGCTTTGTGCGGATGGCATTGTCGCCATATTGCTGGGTGAAAAATGGTATTTTATGCCCAAGCGGTTGAGGGCTATGCCGCTTGGATTTTTTGCTTTTGTTTCTGGGCTGCCATCATTCATGTCTCCAGATCCAACTTGTACTTTACTTGGCGTTACCGCTTCTGTTGGCACCAATTCAATAAGCATTCTATTCCATGGTTTAGCATTCTCGGTCCGATTGTCTGGCATTTTTATAAGGCACAATCCCACAAGGCAGATGTGAATCGCCAAGGATGCGGCCAGATGTCTGTTAATTGGAGATAGGTCTTCAAAAACCATAAAGCAGTGGCGCGGCGCAGGCTGTAGCCTGCGCCGCTGATCAAAAACCGGTCAATCTATTTTAGAAATGCCTGCATCAATACGTCAATTGCGTTGGCTGGTCCACCGCTTTGGTCCGCAGATGCACCAACGAATATGTTGCCGCGAACAAAATCAGAAAACGATTTGTAGTCAGCGCCATTAAGACTCATCCACAAGTGGTCTTGCTCAAACTTAATAAAGAATCCGCGCTTGACTAGTACGCTGCTGGGGCGATTGTCCTTGGTTCCAAGTAGATCTCCACCGACGTTCATCGTTACTGGCAGGGTGTCGCCTTGGCGGAACTCCACAATCAGCTCATTGATTTCACCGTTTCTAAGCTTTTGCCACATATCACCGTTGAGTTGTGTGGCCCTTACCAACTCGGCTTGTGCAAAAGCCGGGCAAAGCACCAACATGCCGATACCAAGCATTACGATTTTTTGTTTTAACTTCATTTGTCTCTCCTTCATACTACAGCCGTAGTAGTTGTGTTTAAAAAAAGGGACCTCACATGAGGCCCCATGCCTTCAAGAGTCTTTCGACCCATGCAGGAAGTGTTTGGATTTCGTGATTGCCGCCAAAGGTTGAAACCATGACTCCACCAGTGGTCCAGGCAATAATCACAATTTTGATCCAGCGATTATGCCAGCCAAGTCTGGGAGGTTTGGTTGTGTGCTCATCGCCAATCAGTCTGTTGACCCGGATTTCAAGAAGCGATTTTTCGCGGAACAAAGCCGAATAGAGTACGCTATGCCTGCAATCAATTTCAATGTCCTTGAGCTTTACAAGTGCAGATGCAAGCCCCAAAGAGCACGTCCTTGAACTTGAGGCCGCTTGATCCGCCAATATTTCACGTAAACGATCTATCTTGCGGCTCAGAAATCTATAACCAGGAACAAACCAGAAAATGTCACCAAGTATTTTTATAAT
>Ga0208375_1001612_pt1 | contig 24391 bp, 18 predicted proteins | sample RifOxyD1_FD_184038 | JGI IMG/M metagenome (GOLD analysis project Ga0208375, IMG submission 184038) | Soil microbial communities from Rifle, Colorado - Rifle Oxygen_injection D1 (SPAdes) | ecosystem: Environmental > Terrestrial > Deep subsurface > Rock core/Sediment | place: Rifle, Colorado...
GAGACAGTGGGGAATTCGTTACGCCATTCGTGCAGGTCGGAACTTACCCGACAAGGAATTTCGCTACCTTAGGACCGTTATAGTTACGGCCGCCGTTTACCGGGGCTTAAGTTCGAAGCTTCTGGGATTGCTCCCATGACCTCTCCCCATGACCTTCCGGCACCGGGCAGGCGTCAGACCCTATACTTCCTCGTTTGAGTTCGCAGAGTCCTGTGTTTTTGTTAAACAGTCGATACCCCCTGGTTTCTGCCCCCGAATTCGGCTCAAGAGAGCAAGTCCCTCTCACCTACTATCGGGCTACTTTCTTCCAAAGTTACAGTAGTATTTTGCAGAGTTCCTTAGCTGGAGTTCTCTCACGCGCCTGAGGATGCTCTCCTCGCCCACCTGTGTCGGTTTCCGGTACGAGTCAACATGCCGCTCACCACGCCACTTTTCTCGTGCGCCGAGACATCACAGCTTCCAGAGGAATTACCCTCCACGGATTCCCATCTCGGAGATAACTGTAAGGCGGATTTCCCTGCCCTACACCCCTACTTGGTTGCACCGGTATAACCAATAACCGGCCCATGACGTCTTTCGCAGTCCTGACTTGGTTGATAACGCTTCATGCTGAGTTGAGGAATATTAACCCCATCTCCATCGCCTACGCCTTTCGGCCTCGGCTTAGGTCTCGACTAACCCTGCCCGGACGAGCCGTGTGCAGGAACCCTTGGGCTTACGGCGAAGGGGATTCTCACCCCTTTTATCGCTACTCATGCCAGCAGCAGCTCTTGTCATGCCTCCACCTGTGCTCGCGCTCAGGCTTCACAGACTTAGACAATGTTCCCCTACCACGCAAGACTTCCGAAGAAATCTCGCATCCGCGGCTTCGGCTCCGAACTTGAGCCCCGTTACGTTTTCGGCGCAACATCCCTCGACCAGTGAGCTATTACGCTTTCTTTAAAGGATAGCTGCTTCTAAGCTAACCTCCTGGTTGTCTGGGGAATGTCACATCCTTTCCCACTAAGTTCGGAATTTGGGGCCTTAGCCGGCGGTCTGGGTTCTTACCCTTTCGACGACGAAACTTATCTCCCGCCGTCTGCCTCCTATGGCGTAAAGTTCATCGGCATTCGGAGTTTGATAGGGGTTGGTAACCCGGTAAGGCCCCTAGCCCAGTCAGTGCTCTACCTCCGATGACTCTCCATAAGACGCTACCTAAATAGCTTTCGGGGAAAACCAGCTATCACGCAATTTGATTGGTCTTTCGCCCCTAGACACAGCTCATCCGAAGCCTTTTCAACGGCTACCGGTTCGGTCCTCCACATCCTGTTACGAATGCTTCAACCTGGCCATGCCTAGCTCATCGCGTTTCGGGTCTAGTACCGGCAACTCATTCGCCCTATTCAGACTCGCTTTCGCTACGGCTCCCCCTGTATACGGGTTAACCTTGCTACCGACACTAACTCGCTGGCTCATTATGCAAAAGGTACGCAGTCAGGCATTTTCCCTTGCGGGACATAGCCCTCCTACAGCTTGTAAGCACGGGGTTTCAGATTCTGTTTCACTCCCCTTTACGGGGTTCTTTTCACCTTTCCCTCGCGGTACTATGCGCTATCGGTGACATGCTCGTATTTAGCCTTGGATGATGGTGCACCCGGATTCCCACAGGGCGTCTCCAACCCAATGGTACTTGGGATTCCTCTAACCGCTCTCTCCGTTTCACCGACGGGGCTATCACCCTCTATGGCCTGCCTTCCCATGCAGTTTGGTTACAGATCAAGCTAGTATATTGAGGTCCCGCAACACCGCTAAACTCACGTTCAGCGGTTTAGGCTCTACCCGTTTCGCTCGCCACTACTCGGGGTATCTCGGATTGATTTATTTTCCTGGAGGTACTGAGATGTTTCAATTCCCTCCGTGTGCCTCCCATGGCTACTTCACTCACCATGGGATAAGACGACTTTACTCGCCTTGGATTTCTCCATTCGGACTCGTGCGGGTCATACGCTCGTTTGGCAGCTAACCGCACTCTTTCGTGGCCTTCTCCGTCCTTCTTCGCCGGCATGTCCCAAGGCATCCACCTCGTGCCCTGAGTCGCTTACCAGAAACTCTAGCTCTCTTTTCAGATCACATCGCGTTTCCAGTTTCACTCCTCGCCTATTCACAGATCCCTGATCATCACGTGTAAACACCTTCAAACCATGAATCCGCAAATACCTAGTCGTGTACTTACTTTCTATATTCTAAGGAACTAACAATTGAAGCTACAATTCATTACAATACGCAGCTTTTCGTGCTCCTATATTACTCTAATCACTATTAACCTAAATCTCGATTTCTCTATTTGATTGTCAAAGAACAAATGAAAACCAGCTATCATCCGTCCGCGTGGTGGGCCTGGGAAGATTTGAACTTCCGACCCCACGCTTATCAAGCGTGTGCTCTGACCAACTGAGCTACAAGCCCTAGCCAATTCCCTTTTGGGAATTACGGATAACTTGAAAGAAATGGCGGACGGTCTTTTCATTTTTAGTGTGCGTGCTTAATCAAAAACACGCTTTGACCACTTTATCCCAAGATGGCTTGTTACCTTCTTAGAAAGGAGGTGATCCAGCCGCAGGTTCCCCTACGGCTACCTTGTTACGACTTCACCCCAGTCACCAACCCCACCTTCGCCGCCGGCCCCCTTACGGTTAGCCTGGACGTCTTCTGGTTGAGTCAGCTTCCATGGTGTGACGGGCGGTGTGTACAAGGCCCGGGAACGTATTCACCGCGGCGTGCTGATCCGCGATTACTAGCGATTCCACCTTCATGGAGTCGAGTTGCAGACTCCAATCCGAACTGAGACCGGCTTTTTGAGATTGGCTCCGTGTCACCACTTCGCTTCCCTCTGTACCGGCCATTGTATCACGTGTGTCGCCCTGGACATAAAGGCCATGAGGACTTGACGTCATCCCCACCTTCCTCCGTGTTAACCACGGCAGTCTCCTTAGAGAGCCCAACTTAATGCTGGCAACTAAGGACAGGGGTTGCGCTCGTTGCGGGACTTAACCCAACATGTCACCACACGAGCTGACGACAGCCATGCAGCACCTGTCTCCCGGTTGTATTGCTACAAAAACCGTATCTCTACGGCTGTCCGGGGATGTCAAACCCAGGTAAGGTTTTTCGCGTTGCTTCGAATTGAACCACATGATCCACCGCTTGTGCGGGCCCCCGTCAATTCCTTTGAGTTTTAGTCTTGCGACCGTACTTCCCAGGCGGGGTACTTATCGCGTTAGCTCCGACTCGGCAGGGGTCAAATCCCGCCAAGTCTAGTACCCATCGTTTACAGCGTGGACTACCAGGGTATCTAATCCTGTTTGCTCCCCACGCTTTCGCAGTTGAGTGTCAGTTCCTGTCCAGGCCGCCGCCTTCGCCTCTGGTGTTCCTCCCGATCTCTACGCATTTCACCGCTACACCGGGAATTCCACGACCCTCTCCAGGACTCCAGTCCCACCGTTTCCAAGGCACTTCTTGAGTTGAGCTCAAGGCTTTCACCCCGGACTAATGAGACCACCTACTTGCCCTTTACGCCCAATAATTCCGAGCAACGCTTGCACCCTCCGTATTACCGCGGCTGCTGGCACGGAGTTAGCCGGTGCTTCCTTCCACGGTACCGTCAATCAAATGGGCTGTTAACCCACTCGCCGTTCGTCCCGTGTGACAGAGCTTTACAACCCGAAGGCCTTCTTCACTCACGCGGCGTCGCTGCGTCAGACTTCCGTCCATTGCGCAATATTCCCCACTGCTGCCTCCCGTAGGAGTCTGGACCGTGTTTCAGTTCCAGTGTGGCTGATCATCCTCTCAGACCAGCTACCCATCATCGCCTTGGTGAGCCGTTACCTCGCCAACTAGCTAATGGGACGCAGGCTCATCCCGGAGCAAGGGCTCTTGCGAGCTCCCTTTCCCGAAAAACCCTCTTACAGGTTCCCTCGCTCTATCCGGTATTAGCCCGCCTTTCGGCAGGTTATTCCGAACTCCAGGGTAGATTACCTACGCGTTACTCACCCGTACGCCACTTTACTCGGGGTTGCCCCCTTTCACGTTCGACTTGCATGTGTTAGGCACGCCGCCAGCGTTCGCTCTGAGCCAGGATCAAACTCTCATGTTTAAGCCTTTTTGCCTCGCGCTGTACGCCTCCCCTTTCAGGTCAGCGCCGCCGCAAAGCCTTAATTCCTAAACAAGCTCTATTTAACCCCTGCCCATCGAATCACTTTTCTGGCTAGTATTATTTCTATTATTAGCTTCAAAAGAATCGATTGCAGGATTTTCGACACCACCAGCACAGCCTCACCGCTTCCGCAGCCCAGCCGCGCCAGCATGCCTTCCGCCCGCCATCTCTTCCAAATAATCCGTATTCCCTTGTCAAAGAACACTGCCGCACAGTCTTGGAATCATCGCCATGCCATGCCGCAGCAAGACCGTCTTAATAGCCCATCTTGTAGGTTTTGTGCAATAAAAATTTTAAAAATTTATTTTTCCGGATTTTCTTGGATATTCTTAGGTGTTCTTATGATCTTCCCACCTGAGCCCCAAAGTCTTCATTCGCCTTAATAGTGTCGTTTTGCTGATCCCGATCCCGCGCGCCGTCTTGTTGATGGCCCATCCGAAGCGCTTGAGCGCACGCTCAAGAAAGGCCCGCTCAAATCCGGCAATGGCGGTATAAAAATCGCCATCATTACTGACAGATAGACAATCACTGGCGGAAACAATATCTCCAAACCAAGGCGGCAGATGCACCGCCTGAAGTTCTACCCCCTGACAGACGAGCACCGCATATTCGAGAATATTGCGCAACTCACGTATATTGCCGGGCCAACTGTATTCTTCAAGACGCCTGGCAAATTCTTCAGAAATCCGCAAAACGGATTTTCCGGCCCTGAAGCAAATTTCAGAAAGACACTCATGCACAATGGCGTCAAATCCGTCCGGACACTCATATAATGACTTCATTTTAATTCCAATTACCCTCAACCGGTGAAAAAGATCCTCGCGAAATCTTCCCTCTCTGACTGCGGACGGCAAATCATGATTCGTGGCAGCGATTATCCGAACATCAAGACGCTGTTCCTTGTTCCCTCCAACCGGAACAATCGTCCGGTGTTGCAAAAAATCCAGCAGTCGCGCCTGCAGCCTCGGGGCAAGATCCCCGATCTCATCCAGAAAAACCGTGCCTGTATTTGCTGATTCAAGCCGTCCTGTGCGTTTGCCGTCAGCACCGGTGAACGCCCCGCGCTCGTGTCCGAAAAGCTCCGACTCGACGGTTCCTTCATGAAGCGTTGCGAGATTGACGGATACAAACGGACGATCCCTGCGCGAGCTTGCATCATGAATCATGCGCGCCAGCCGGGTTTTTCCGGTTCCGGTCGGTCCTGTGATTAGAACAACAACATCACTCGATGCCGCAAAATTGAACAAATGCATCTGCTCTTTTGTTAGATTCATTTTTTGCCCCCCCCGAGGCCTGTCGCATCCGACTTTAACGCGGGCGGTAGCAATTTGCGGGCCAGATTATTTATGAAAGCATTTGCATTTTACGCACTAAAGAGCACACACCGGTATCATGCCGTGTCGCGGGCAAACGACAACGTGTTGATTAAAACCGACAGATCTACCAGCCGCTGCCCGACTGCTCGCTGTATTTGTTCACCACTTCCCGTGTGCGACAGATCTCTTCGCCGCTCTGGATATCGGTAAGACGGAAGTTCACGCCGTAGTTCTTGATCGTCTTGCCTTCACGGGTTTCCGGCTTCATGTTCACGGTCCCGAAGATGATCATGTCAGCGCCGGACTGCTTGCCGATCATCTTGGCCTGTGCAGGATCGACCATGCCATCATTCTGATACGTGATTTCCTTCAGAAGTCTTTCGCGCTGGGCGGCATCAATAAGCACGAAATCATCGCTGTTGGAAAGTTTGCTGAGAAGAGCCTCTTCAATGTCTTTTACGGGAAGATATGCCTCCGAGGTGTTATTCTGGATCTCTCCTACGAAAAGCTTGGACTCCCTGCCGGGATTCCTGGCGCGATGCTTCCTGAAGCGCTTATGCTCGTAAATCTGCTTCATGGTGCTGTCTACTACAAGAATCGTATCGCCATTAACCCATTTATCGGTGATCGACATGGCCTTCTCGTCAGCGTCCTTGTCGCCGACACGCTCCGCCTTGAACGACGCGCAGCCACCCAGTGCAAATCCCGACACTACGGCCAACAAAACAAATCCACATGATGATTTCATGATTTTTCTCCGCAATTAATGTGTTTTCTGCCACTCTTCGTATTTCTGATCGATGGTTTCAAGCTTCTTATCGACTTTTTCCTTGAGTTCCGGATTGGCCTTGATTTTCATCTCTCCGGCCCTTTTGATCAGCTTGTTCATTTCCTGTTTGTCGATCGAAGCAAGCACCCAGCAGACGTTCACGTTCTTCGCGCCACCGGTTGCCGAATAGTCACGCCTCTCCCAGTATTTTTTATTGACCGCAATATTGCTCAGATGAGCCTTGGAAAGCTGGGCCGAAATGCGCTGTGTTTCCTCGCTGACCTGCGATGCATCCGCCTGGTTCGAATCAGACTGTGATGATTCGCTTTTGGCGCGTCCGAATGTCGTATCAGTAAAAACCGCAACCTGCCTCGAAATGTCATCAATGACATCGGCATGAGCCTTTTCACAAGCCATGCGCTTGTCGGCCGAACGGGCTTCGCCGGTGAAAAAATAGTTGGCTTTTGCATCCAAACCGTTGTCTTCGGCCCAGGATTGCGCGTTGTCCAGCCAGCCTTCGCGCCCGCCAGGCGTGGCTTCCATCACCTTGAAATCAGGTTCTTCAACATCGACCTTTGTGGGCCCGCTTGAACAAGCTTGAAAAGCCGCCATCGCGCACCCGAGCAACACCAGTTTGAAAATACCATTTTGTCGCGTAGTCATATATGCCTCCTGTTTTTGTTGTTTTACAAACTTACGAGCTTTGACAGTTTTTCGCAAACCTCAACCGCCAAAGACTCCTTGATTTTCTCATAACACATCTGTTTTGAGCGCCCTGACGAAGTCTTTTTTGCGCTCACCCTGCCAATGGACTTCTGTTTTTTCATGATACTTCCCGAAAAAAGATATTGAACCTTGACCCAGCCCTCGACATTCATCGGCAGATCCTTGGCGACAAGCCTGCCTTTTGCAACATACGCCGCAGTCTGTTTTTCTTCGGGATCGGTCGACACCTTGAGACTCTTTTCGGTCAGACAGGCTGCAACGGCCGGACCGAAATCATCCTCCGCGGACACAATGTCGATAAACAGCACATGTTTCATGCCTATATCGCGCATTTTAGCCTTCAGGGCTTCAAAATCGGCGCTGCTCATCGGGGGCGGAAGAGCCCCGCCATCGGCCACCACGGAAAACTCGTCGTTGATGGCATCAAAGCGCGCCATGAGGGATACAATCCCGTTTCCTGCCGCAAGGCTCCCGGAGCGGCCGAACTGCTCGAGTTTTGACGTTATGGCGCTTTTGATTTTCATGGCTTCGCGCGAATACACGCCGCGCACCTTGAGTTTGTCGAGCACGGATAAAGCGTAATACGTATCACCATCCTTGTAGGATTCACCGATCTCGGCGCCCTTCAGTTCAATCTCGGTTTCAATCTCAAGATTGCTGCCGCTGATCGAATCCGTTCCGCCCTCGATTTTTCCGTCCGTGTTTTCATGCAGGGAAGAACTGGCGGCTGACTGGTGTTTGGACCGGACTTTGGCGCGAAAAACCTCGGCAAGCGCCTTCTTGGCCGAGCCCGAAGCCTCTTCAAGATTCCTGCCGCTGCCGACAGCGGTAACAAATCTTGTCCGGTCCCACTTCGGACCGGCCTTCCCGTCAATCCAGCCGGGTCTCGTAGAATCGGCTGCGAAAACAGAAAATGCGGTCATTGCGACAACAGCAAGTTTTATCATACTCATCCTCGTAACATATTTTTACATCAGACCTGCCGCTTTGTCTGTAGACGGTTTTAGAACCGGGGGCATAAAAAGAACGCGACGCTTCACAATATTTTTTGTTTTATCGGTGATTTCGACCTCGCCAAGCCCGAACGTCCAATTGTCAGCCCCCCGCACGCCAACCGCCGTCAAATCATACTTGCCGGGGGGAATGTCGACCTCCGTCATGGAGATTGTCTGCGGGAGAAGATCCCACGCCCTGACGTCCGCGGCCTCCGTGGCATCGACAACCTTCTTGGCGGCAATCCATGTTGCCATGGCGGCAAGGACCGCAAGATATTCACCGGCTGATGCCGCAGACCGGTAAGCGGCATATGCCGCCACCAAGCCCGTCAGATATTTCAAACCGACCCTGATTCCGGTCTTTGCAGCGACCGCGCCGCTCCTGGCCTCCACCTCAAGGCTGGCAAAATCATTCACTGGATTCACCACTGCAAGCGGCACTTCCGTTTCCGCGCCTTCCTTTGACTTGAACACCAGCTTGTAGTCCACATCAGTAGGAACCTCCGGAATACAGGGAAGCTTGAACTCAAAACCGACAGCCCTGTCCACGGCGCTGGCGACCGTATCCGGCTTGTTGTTTTCATCACTCATTACCGAACCCGCCACCGCAAGTGCTACAACGCCGATACCGATCCTGGGCGCAAACTGAAGAAGCGCCACCGTGCCAATCTGATCCACGGCTCTTCGTGTTTTTTCATCCTCGATTGAATCTATCAACGTACTCAATCCAACTGTGAACACCTTCTCGCTTTTCTCGGGGATCATGCCGGAATCGAGGATGACAAGCGTACTTTTCGTGTCCCTGGCCAGGTTCCGGGCGCTCACGTCGACAAACTTTTCAAGTTTGTCGAAATGCCCGGTTGCATCAAGATATTTCCGCCTGACCTCATCGAGCTCTTTTTTGTGAAAATCCCTGTAAGCCCCCCTGAATTCACCGGCCTTGCGGTTGAAGGCCGGGAACATCGCCAAACTCTTGACCAGGAGCGAACGCACGTCCGAATAAAGCACCTTTGCGATCTGTCTGTCTTCCCTGGTTCCGATCAGCCGGTGCACATAGGCGCCAAGCAGCTTGGCGGCGACATCATCCTTGTATACAGGCTTGCCCCGGTTTTTGGAACGTACGGTTTCCAGAAACGAATCCCAGGCAAGAATGCGCGTACGGGCGCTTGAAAAACTTTTGTTGATCTCTTTGGGGGTGCCGGCATATCCGATCATCAGGTCGTTCATCGCCAGATAGTAGTAAATCATCGATATTTCGTAATCGAGTCCGGCATAGCTTTGTGAATTGTCATTGACAACCGCAGTGGCGGCCACCTCGCTTATGCTGGTTGTATAGAGTTGACCGGCAAGCTCCGCCGCCTGGTCAAAAAATAAATTCGACTTCTCGTACCGGCCCGCCTCATGCGCAATGCTTCCGAGCGAAACAAGCGTAAGAAGCCGGTTCTTGGCTTCAGACACGACATCAGATGATGCAAGTTTTTTCTCCGCCTCCGCAAAATCACCCCTGGCAAAATCATCACGGGCCTGTTTCCGCACGTTTTTTGTAGCACATCCGGAAGCCATTGCCAGAATCAGTAAACAAAAAAGCACCGGAAGTCTTCTCATTCATCACCCGTGTATTATTTATGATCCGCGCAGCGCATTGACAAGGTTTTTCACGTCCTGCGGCATCCGGTCTTCAAGGCTATGATAATCGTCCTCGAAAGAACCGGGATATCTGGAAGAAAGTCTAGAGGCGTTCACAAGACAGGTGGCGCGCACCGAGAGGGCAAGCCGGTCGCCTTCGTCAAGCGCGCACTCCGCAAGCTGTGGAAAAAGATTCCGCGCGGCACCCTCCGACACCAATGCCTGCTCCATATACATTGCCATCTTGTTGGCAAACAACTGGAGCGAGGGAAGAACGTCCGCATCCACTTCGGCCTCTTCCCGCATTTTTGATCTCGTGGGCGCACTGGAATCTTCATCTGCCGCTGCCGGATCATTTTTTGCGGGTTCATTCTTTGGAGGGCGCCGGACCTCATCCTCCACCGCCTCGAATTTCCGGGAACCGGCCGCGGGAATTTCCGGGTCGGCGTCCTTTGCCGGCTGACCGGTAAAAAGCTGCACGGCCGCGACGGCCAGTCCTGCCGCTGCCATGACAATCAACAGGGCGATAAATCTTTTACTCACTCTATCCCGATGATTTCGATCTCGCCGGCCTTCACATCGGCCTTTCTGGCGGATCTGAACTTTTTGAGCTCGACAACGGCATCGGCCGCCATCACCCTGGTTGAACTGCTCATGTCGGGTTGCGCCGTCTTGCCGTCCAGCATTTCCTTGATCGGCATCACCCTGGAAAACTGTTCGAGGGCATGAATCTGTGCAATCTGCTTTTCGCGTTCACTGCAATTCATGCACTTTTTTGCAACCCTTCCGTAATAAATGCCGGCAATCGAATACGCGCCCCATGGCTGCGCATCACAGGCGGGCAGACCGGCCATTGTATGCCCCTCGGGACACATGACGTGCAAATGACCACACATCTTGTTCTCCGGAAGCTGGTTGGACTTGAGGCGCTCGATATCGCTTTTCCATATGCCGCCGGTGCAATCGGAGTGTCTGGCCTCATGCACCAGGATCCCGGAACGGACTATCGGATTGAGCGGAATACCGTTTATCCGCCCGAGCAGGTATCCCTCACCAAGCTTGATGATGCCGATGCGTGACGATTCGAGCGGCATCTCGGCCTTTCCGAGCTTGAACAGCAGGCGCTTGGGCTCATAAGTTTTTTGAAGGAACCAGAGCGCCATCCCGATATTTGAGGCCATGGTAACCGCCGCAAGAGATGGCTGGATCACCCGGACGCGGTCGTTCAGGCTGATGCCGTCGGGGACCACGTAATTGATCCTCTCATCAAGAAATTTCAGGGCATGAACAGCGGAATCGCCGCCGAAAACTTTTTTATACCAATTTAGTGTAATTACATCATCTTCGCCACTGCTGGCATCCTTGAACTTCATTTTCAACATCTTCTTGATGTCGCTTTTGAGTATTCTTACCGTCCTGGCTTTCATTGCCGGATCGATCTTGATGCTTACTTTTTTATTCAGGCTGCCGGGATCTTTGCATCCCGAAAACGCAATAACAGTCACGATTGCCGTCATAACGCAGGCCACACCACCACTCAGTCTGTTCTTCAATTTATTCCCTCCCTTGATACGGCGCAGCAATACTCGTTGGCGGAATAAATGTAAAGTAATTGAATTTTTTTTACCAGTAATGCGCCACCGTGAGATACACCGGGACGCTTGTAAAACCGGAATCATATCCCAGCCGTAAAAGGCTGGCGCTTGCCTGAAGCTCCCACTGGCGGTGGAACATCCAGGCGGCATCCAGCGTCACCGGAAAACGCCACCGGCGTCCACCCGCGCCCGCCGACATGTTCACAAGATTGGAGGAGGGTACGGCACCAAGATATCGTGCAAGCGTCCGGCCCTGCTCGTTAACAAAAAGCAGTGAAAGCCCTGCGGAAAACGAGTGAAAAGGCTGCGTCTGCGCGCCGATGCGTGCCCCGATCGAACGCGAAAAATTGTTTTTTGCCGAGCGGCTGATCTCGGCATTGTAAAAAATCGCAGCATCCAGCGCATAAAAACCGTTCATCACGCGTTTCCAGCCGACCAAACCGGACGGACGCCAGTCAAAGTTGCGGTCCCGCGCATAAAGAGAACCCAGAAACGCCGCCTCCACCCACGCGCTCTGCCCCTCGCCGGCGTGAAACATGTACTTTGCCTGCAACGGCAACGGCATCCATACAAGCGTAAAACGGCCGGTATAGCCCTGTTCCCACTGAAACGGATAGGCAAACGTCCCGGGGTCCCGGTCAATCGATCTGGCCAGTATCGGACGCCACACCGACACCCCTTCGGGCAGTGTGGGGCGGCGGGTGATGGACTCTTCCTTTAAATTGGTTAGACTTGGAGAAGAGGCACAAGATACGACGGCAACAGATGCCATAACGGAGAGGATGATGAAAAGAATTCTGCCAGCCTTCATGATCATTAAATTAACCGTAGCCGCGGGAATATTCCAGCATCAAGCGAAGGCCGGAGAAATTGTGTCCGAAGCCGCGCTGCCCCGCACCTCAGTGTCGCTGTACACCGGCCCGGGAAGCCCGAGCCCGCTGATCGACATAGCAAGGCTCAAAAACACCCAGATCACCCGCGAAATGATTGTTACCGCCGCTCTTAACCGGATTTTGTGGTCCAATGAAACTTTTATTGCCGTTGAAACCGAAGTTTCGGTGGCAAAGCATCTCGAACGCGCCGACATGTTTTCTTTTGGCTGGGCCGTCTCTGCGCGCTGGCTCAAAACGCCCTGGCACAACGTTTTCGGTGGCAGCTTCGCGTTCGGCAACGGTTTTTCGTATGCCACCGTGGTACCGCACCTCGAATCCAAATATATCGCCCGCACCAACCGCGTGCTTTACCACATGCTGATGGAAGTGGCCTTCGGGATTCCCGGCACGGCAAAAGCTTGGGAAGCGTTTTTCAGGATCCACCACCGTTCCGGGGCATTCGGGATGTTCAATGAAGTGGTGGGCGGATCGGACTTCCTGTGCCTCGGAGGCCGGTACCGGTTCTAGAAACAATTTGGATCACACTCCAAAAATGTCATGACAAAATTGGAGTGAGAGCGCAATATGTCTGAATGGACAGATATCTTGCGATTCCGGCAAAAAGTGATCTAAAAAAAAAGATGCTCTTGCTTTCCGGTCCGAGACAAGTAGGCAAAACCACGCTTTCAATGCAGCTGGGAGAATCTTTCAAAAACCCCGTATACCTCAACTGGGATGATTCCGGTCATAAGCTCAGGATAAAAGACAGGCAATGGCCGCCCGAATCCGGGCTTATAGTCCTTGATGAGATTCACAAGATGAACGGTTGGAAAGGGTGGGTCAAGGGCGTCTACGATACCAAACCTCAGCAGCAATCGATAATGCTCACGGGCAGCGCACGACTCAATATCTATAAAAAGGGCGGAGACTCACTACTTGGCAGGTATCATCATTACCGGCTTCACCCGGTCACCGCTTCAGAACATCTTGGCGGATGTAAACTGCCTGAATACGAAAAAAAATTCACTGGACTGTCATTTGATAAATCCGCCGGACTGGAGGAGCTGTTCAAGCTGGGCGGATTCCCCGAACCTCTGCTTTCCGGAAGCGAGAAGGAACACAAACGCTGGCTCAAAGAGCGGCATGAACTGGTGCTGCGCGAGGACGTCCGTGACCTGGAAGAAGTCAAAATGCTCGGCAAGCTTGAATTGCTGGGGCTTCTGATCCCCGGAAGAGTCGGCTCACCGCTGTCGGTGCAATCCCTTGTCGAAGATGTGGGTGCTTCGCACAAGACGCTTCAGTACTGGTTGGACGTACTTGCGCGGGTTTATTTTTCGTTCAAGGTCATGCCCTACAGTCGGCATCTTGCGCGTGCACTAAAAAAAGAACACAAAATTTATTTATGGGATTGGTCGCAGGTGGAAAACGATGGCGCCCGGTTTGAAAACATGGTGGCCTCCCACCTGCTCAAATGGTGCAATTTTCAGGAGGATGTAAACGGCATCAAGGCGGAGCTTTGGTATTTGCGCGACAGGGAAAAACGCGAAACGGATTTCCTGGTCACCTGGGAAGGCGCTCCGGCTTTTCTCGTGGAATGCAAACTGTCGGACGAAAGTCCGTCACCGCATCTCACATACTTTGGCTCAAGGCTTGGAATAAAGGACCGATATCATGTCACGCTGAACGGCAAAAAAGATTATCTCCTGCCCGAAGGCACGAGGGTCATTCCGGCATCAAAATTCCTTGCTGGATTGATATGATACCAGAAACACATCCATCACAGATCAACGATAATGCCGGTATAACCGAACGAAGCGCGCGCACGCTTGAACGATGCATACTTGAGGCGCGGGTCCGCGCCGTTCCAGTAACCGATAATGGCGCGGACGGAAGGCTCATGCACGGGACGGGTATGGTTTCCAAAAAGCACACCGCCCTGGACGTTGACCGTAATGCCGACACTGTCCACCCCGTACTCCTCAAGCCCGAGCGAGAGATAAGGCATCGGCTCCTGTCTTTTTGAATTCGGGCCGAAAGGAAACCATTCGACAAACTGCTCGGCGCCAAAACCCTTGAAAGCCGGCTCGGAATTCATGAGCGGCTCAAGCGTAAGACCGAACCGGAACCTCTCCATCCCCGCATAAATGTACCTTACACGCAGTGCTTCAGCCCCCATGTTGGTCCCGATAAGATCGGGATCGGCGACATCATCGGAGATGTGCCCCGAAAGATGAGTCCATCCTGACGAAAAACGATGCCCCGGCCAGGGCTCCATATCGACAAAAAGCCCGACACGCGCGTCAATGGTTTCGGTAAGCACCGGCTTTTGACGATTGCCGAACTTGTACGACACATTGGCGTTGGCATGCGCTACGAACTGCGGTCTGCCCGGCAGACCGGGCAGCTCGGCCAGGGCAATGCTGCCGCCGATCGCGCCCCACCCCCTCCCGGCGCCCCTGTATAAAGCTGAAGTGCATTCTTCCAGAATAAACGGATAGGCTATAAACTGCTGATGCCTTGACTCGGGCAGGATCTCCAATACGCCATCGGCACGCGTTTCCAGCATTGAAACAGCCCCGGCCGTCAACGCAAGAAGAAAACCAAGAAACCTCATGGAAAATGCGCGCCATGAAAAAGTCCAGCCAAGAATGATTTTTGACGATAATATTCCAATCCAAAAAGCAATGATATGATCAAGCGCAAGCCAGCTTTTTTCAAAAAAAGCGACAAGCACCACGGCCCCGTGAAACACGAAAATGAAATGCCGCTTGTGCTTGAGCAGATACATCAAGCCGCCGATGCACCCGAACACCCCAAGCGATATCCCCACATCGCGCTCGCTCATCCCCCCCCCCGACGGCATGACCGCCGAGAGCGCAAGCAAAGTGACTGGATTGCTCAAAAGCATGGCCGGGATGAAAACAACAAGTGCAATGGCACTACCGGCCAACAGCTCGAAAAGCGCCATGCCGGAAAACAAGCAGAACAAATTACTGGCAAGATGGCTGAAATTCCAGTGAAGCCATGGAGAAAACAGCAATGTTGCGACAACAGAATCCTTGAGATCTTCCCCTGAAAAACTGTAATTGCCGATCCACTCGCGTCCCGCTGCGGGGTCAACCAGGTTTCCCAGAAGCCATACCGCCATTGCTCCGACACCAACCGAAAGAGTCACCGGCAGCCGGGCAATATATTCGCCAAAACCCTCCGGAAGCTGCCGGACCACCATGTCGTCGCGAAGATGCTTGAAAAACCAGTCCTGCAGCTCGAATCCCTTGATCCTGCGCTTGAGACCGGACCAGGCGACCTCGACAATGCCGCCGGGGATGAAGGCATGCAGAAGGTTCAGGACCTTGCGCGGATGAATACCCGGGGGATACATGATCAGATAACGGAGCGGATAGCGCGTGGGACAGAACTTGTCCTTGAATTCAAAAAGAGGCTTGAATCTGTAAACAAGATTGCCGCGGTCATAGGCAAGCGCAAGCAGCCGGTAAAGCAGCGGGTGTTTCGACCGGTCGGCCTCACCGATGCGCGAAAGCGGCGACACGCCAAGCGACACCCATGATGCCCCTTCATTTTTGAGAAGGCGCATCGCCTCGCAGATAAGAAGCTCTGTGGTTCCGGGCGGCGAATCCTTCCTTCTCAGGATATCAACCAGGTACCAGGCGTTCTCGGTCCAAACCGGCACGGCGGCAATGAAGCCAAGACAACGCCCGCCATGCTGGAGCAAAAAATACCTTTTGTGCCGACCCTGTTCCCAAGGATTGACACGGTTCAAAAAACTCAGGGGAGACATCCATCTTATCGACAGCCACTCGTCAAGAATGTCGTCACATTCCTTTTTCTGTTCTTTCGACAGGCCATCAAGCCCGGTCATCAGCACCAAGGCGCCGCTTGACTGCAGATGTCTTGCCGAATGAAACCTGCCCGGATCGGGCAATGATATTTCAAGATCAAATACCGGCTCCGAACCTATCATCAGGGAATCAAAACCAAGGGATCGGGCGGCTTCGGCATACTCCTCGCTTACCGGAATCATCATGACGCTTTTATTTTTGTTCCATGCCATGTCCCTGAATTCTTCGAGCATCCTTACCGAATCCGACTTCGAACAAACGGGCTCGGCTGCGGCCACGAACGAATGCCTTGTCTCCGCAAAAGCTATCGCTCCGCGCCCCCGCCACGCCTCTCCATCGGGAACAAAACGACTGAACCCGTCATACATGGTCAAAAATGAATTGGTATTGGCCCCGTGGGACTTCAAAAGTTTTTCGTATGCCGCGCCGTCAATGACTTCCGGAAAATGAAATTTTTTCCTGGAGGGTTTGAATATCCGGAAATCCTTCCTGAAGAGCCACCAGACCGTAAGGGGGAAAAGGATGATTCCTGAAAGAAGATAAAAGGAAATGACCAGCACCCCTCATGCCCCCCCGCCGGATCCGGCTTCCGGGACCGGAACACCTTCCGGCGTCATGAATTTTTCCCGGGCCGGGGCCAGCGATTTTATCCTTTCATGTATTTCCGGTATTCCAGGGCAGTATTTGAGAGCCATTTCCGCGTACCGCTTCAGCCTTCCAGACCTTGCCGCGGGCAGCGAAAAAAGCTGGATATAGGCGCCGGGCCAGCACGGATTCAGATTTATGGCCCGCTTGAAATGCATTGCCGCCCTGGAGAATTTGCACGCTCTGGAATAATATTCTCCGGCAAGCATGTGCGTCTCGAAACAGCCCGGACATTTAGAAACAAGCGTGCCCGCAATGCACGCCATACGGGAGCTGTTTCCCGTCTTCAATGCGCTCTTGGCGGCGGTAAACAGGAATTCATTTGCAAGAGCAACGCCGATCCTCTTTTCAAGAGCCCCGAGAAACGACAACCATCCGTTTCTTGAGCCGTCGCAATCGCAAAACATCACACAAAGCTGCCTGAAGGGCTTGATGGCTTCGGGATCACCGGTGACACACACCAGCGGTGTCTGCTGCCCCGCGGGGGTTTTCTTGAAGTGCTTGAACCAGTCAATGACCTCCCTGGCGGTTCCGGAGCCCCCGCGCGGGTCGATCAATACCGCCCCAAGCAGCGGACCGAAGGCGGCGACCGCGGAATCAAGCTCAACGGGCGAAGTCGCAAAACGCGTTTCAGACCAGTGCATTCCGGGCAGCAGCGCGCCGGGCCTGGCTTGCGGAAAACCCGCAGGGCATGCATCGCCAGAATGATAATATACAAGCTTGGAGCGCATCTGCATGTTGAATTTTGATGCAACAAAAAGCGCAGAAACGATCTGCCTCTCCCCAAAGGGCCTTGAAAGGGCAAAACCATATCCGGGATGCAGCATTTTTCCGTTCCTTCCCGCAGTATACGACGGGCGGATCCAGCCCTTTACCGTATTACAGCAATTTGCGCGGCCCTTCAGAAGTTCCACAAAAAGCGAAGAATCCTCGTTAATATCGCCATCCACCACGACAAGGCTGATCCTTCCCCTAACATTATCCAGAAAATACTCGAATTCCTGCAAATTCCCGGCCTCAAGTACCGACTGTTCGCCAAGGCCGTGGAATATCGACTTCAAGGATCCAAGAAAATACCCGTTTTGCGATACCAATAGCACGGACATGTGTTTTCCCTTTGCTGCTTAGTAAATTTTGTATCAAAATCTTAGATAAACAAGGGATAACAAATGACACCAAGCAAAACCTTCCTGTTTCCGGCCGCCATATTCTTGACACTTGCCCAAGCGGCGATTGCAGACGCGGACAAGAATTTCGAAAACCAGGCAAGCCTGTACAGCGACAAAATCGAAGCCCTGGCTTCGAAATGGCCGCCCAAACGGCTTGCCTCCATGAAACAGGATGCCGCGAGCCCGCTCTCGCTGGTCTGCGTCGAAACACCCGATGAACCGCTTTATATCGGCATCGAACAGATCGCCTGGATCGCCGCCCCGCTGAAAACGGTTGCCGGCATTATTGACGATATCGACTCGTATGAAAAAATTTTCACGGACTACAAGGACGTGAGGGTGCTGAAGCGCGAAAACAGCGTCTGGACAACGCACTGGGAACAGAAAATCCCGCTCTTTTTTGTCCCGAACATAAAATATGAGATGACTTATTTTGTTTCCGAGCCGGTTCCAACCCGGAAAATCTACCGTTACAAATTGCGAAGCGGCGGCAATCTCAAGTTCAGCGATGGCATCATTGTCATTGAATCGTCAGGCAAAAATCTCACAAAATACGTGGGATATGACTTTTTTGACGCCTACTGGGGCATCGCACGCGTGCTCGGCACCGACAACATCTGGGAAGAAAGCGTCGAGGGGTTCGCGCAAACGGATCTTGCGATCAAACTCAAGGCGGAAAATCCGTCACAGCCGGATTCCTGGGTGGTGAAAGAATCAAAAAAAATGGTCGAAGAAAAAGTGAAATTCGACTGCAGCAAGAAAATCCCTGCTGAAGCTGTTTTTGAAAACAAATAATCAGTGCATGGAGATGGTTATGACTAAATATAATGGTTTGCTGGTTGTCGCGTCGTTGCTGGCAATAATGACGGTCGCTGGCGGTTGCGGCGGGGACGAATCAAAAAACGTATCCGCCCCATCCGGATATACCGAAGTCAAATTCAACTCCGGCAGGGACGCTCAAGCCCCGCGCTCGCTCATGCCCGGCGTTGATGAGTTCTCTCTTGTCGAACGCCTCTGGTCCGTGATGAATGGCGGCATTTATATTTACGTCCAGGGCCCCGACTTCAGCTCGGTGTTCTTCATGCAGAGCGAAGAGAGCGCGCTCAGCGTCATAATCCCGAACGGAACATATTCGGTGTTCGCCATCGGATATTCGGGCGGAAACATGGGCGCGCCGGTGAAATGCGGCTACGGCAACAACCGTTCGGCAATAACACTGGACGGACATTCACAGACGATATCCGTGGTTCTCAACCAGCCCCACTGCATTGCGGAGGGCAATGCGTTCTCGGATCCGGCCTTCACGATTAACAACGCAGATGCCTTCAAGAGAATCGTCGGGGTTTCTTGTAAAAACACCGTTGATATTGCATCAGCCAGCATAACCAGCTGCCAAAGTACAAATGCCGGCAACATTGCAAGCATGCGGATTGCCCTTTTTCCGACAGTGATAATAACGGGACAGCCGCTCAATATCGCACCAGGAGTTCCAGTCCTTGCCAGCGGATGCATGAATGTTTCAAGTGGCGTGTCCGTCGTAGGACCCCCAGTCCCGGTGGGCCCCAACAACATGGGATCAATGTTTTTTACAAAAATTGACGCTTTCTCCAACGCTGATTGTCCGGGAGAAAGCTTTTTGAGATCCTACACTTTTTCAAAAAGCCTGCTGGGAACTTTCCAGCCGGAAATCAAACTCAATAACGGAACCGTAATATCTACTGATGGAGTTGTCAGGACAAAACTGACCGCTCCATCAACAACCAACGTATTTTTGCGCGATCCATAATCAGACGCCATCAAAGGGGGAGAAACCATGAGAAAACCCAGCGCGCTTCCGGCAATAACCGCGATTTTTCTTGCATCCGCCGCATCTGCCTCATCCGGCAGGATTGTACTGCTCAAGGGCAAGGCATACAAAACCGTGGGCGGACAATCCGTCTACCTCAAAGAAGGAGACGCGGTCGATCAAGGCATGCAGCTCACAACCATGCCAGCCAGCGCGCTTAAAATCATGCTGCAGGACAAGTCGCAACTCAGCATCGGCCCGGACAGCAGTATGCGCCTGGACGGGACTCTGGCGTCGATTCCGGCCATTTCACTTGTAAAAGGCCAGCTGCGCGCAAAAATAGAAGCCAGCAACCGGCAAAAAATCAAATTCATCCTCCGCACAAAATCCGCCACGATGGGCGTGCGCGGCACGGAGTTCCAGACGGTGTTCAACCAGCAGAACAACATTACTGCAGTTGTTACAATGGAAGGCTCGGTTGCCATGGTGAAAAACACCAACGAAACCGCTGCCGCATTGCGCTCCAACGAAGCAGCCGCGCAGATACTTGCCAGCGACAAGGCCGTGGCCATTCCGGAGGGAAGGATATCAAGCGCCATGCCTGCACTTCCGGAGCCGTCAATACCAACAAAAATTTCGCCAGTGCAACTGGAGACACTCAAGCAGACCGACATCATGGCGCAATCCGGGAGCGCCTCCGGAGAGACCCGGGCTCAGCAAAAAACAGAGAGCAAATTTTTTTCGCCCGTTCCGCCGGGGGTAAATGCAAAAAATTTCATCGGCGCCGGCGAAGGGCTTGAAAAAACGCTCGCTACAAAAATCGGCGCAGATGCCGTAGAAAATGCGGCCGAAAAAGCCGATACCACCCAACGGTCCGCAGGCAACCGCCCGGCGCCACCGCCCGAAGGATTTTATGACAAGGAATCAAAAGCCTTTGCGCCTCCGGCCGGGGGGTTTCTGGACATCAAGACGGGATTGTATGTCCCGCCACCGCCTGGAAGCGCGTTTGACCCCAATACGGGCGTATTCATTCCGCCGCCAGCGTTCGGAAAAATTGATCCGGCAACCGGCGGTTATCTGCCACCGCCGGGATTCCAGATTGACCCAACCAGGGGTTTCGTGCGTGAAGGCGGGCAGGCCGACGGGGGCAAAGCGCAGGGCGCACAAACATATCAAGGACCGGTAATGCCAGGCCCGAAAATGCCTCCTGGCGCAACACCATTCTTCGTGGGCGGCCCGATGATGGCCGGCCTCGGCGGCCCCGGCATGCCGATGTTTGGACCCGGATTTTTGCCGCCACCGGCTCCTCCGCTTAACCCGGAAGAGGAACAACCACTATATCCCTCATCCAACATGGACTGCCCGACCTGCGCGCCGCCGCCTCCACCGCCGGTTTTCACGCCTCCGCCGTCATCATCGGTTAATTTCACGGTGGTGGTGCAATGATGAGGGCCGCGAACTTGAAAGGGCCTGCAATTATCATTGCAGCCATGATTGCCGGCGCGAACGCCCATGCAGGCACGACTGAAGACCTGTCGGCGGCTTATACGCTCTACAAAAAAGGCGCATACACGCAAGCACTCACGACACTTTCCAAAGTCCAGGGCGACACTGACACCAACGCCATGGTTGCCTACTGGGGCGGTCTCTGCCACGCAAGACTGCAGTCTTTTGACAGGGCGGCGGAAAAATTCAGAACCGCCGACCGCCTTGGCTCCAAAGCCGAAGATCTTGATTACGAACTCGGACAGGCCCTCTATGCAATACAGGACATGCGCGCCGCGCGCGAAGCGTTCAAGCGGTCGGCCGCGAAAAAATACAAGCCGGCGGCTTCACAATATTACGTCGGCTTCACAAATTCGGTTCTTGAGGAGCCAGATGCCGCGCTTGCGGCATACGAGCTGATCCAGGAGCTGCCCGACGACGACAACGTCAGGCAGAGCGCGCTTTATCAGATTGCAGAAATAAAACGCAGCCGGGCCGAGCGCATAAGCGACGCAAAAGAACAAAAACGCGTTTTACGCGAATTCGTGGTGCCGGCATACAACAAAACCATTGATTGCGACAACGAAAGCGACGTCGGCATGCAGGCAGCACGCAGACTTGCGGAACTAAGACCAAAGGTCGGATCAACCATTCCGCGATTCATAAATGGAATTTCCATTCCTGCCCGTTCGTGGTTTGTAAAACCCTCTCAGGAAATGAAATACGACACCAATGTCGTCACCGAGGCGGACGAAGCGGTCACCACGATCAGCCGCAAACAGTCATGGATCTCAAAAACTGCGGTCTTCGGCAAGTACGAGCATATTTTTGACCGCACCTGGGTGCTCTCGCCCGAGATGGATGCAAGTTACACCTATCATCTCAATCGTGACGTTGCGAACGTATACCAGAACGACAACGTCTCGCTCACGGGCAGCTTGAAAAACCGGGCCGAGTACCTTTTATTCGCGTTTCAAAGCGCAACCATGCTGGATTTTGATTTCAACCAGATCTGGCAGAACTGGCAGCAGAAGGGCACGCTGCCCTACTACAGCCGCTACTACAATCTCACGCTCTCACAAAGGATGCGCCTTTTCGGCACCGGCAACACGACACTCGCTTTCAATTACAAGGTTTACCAGCATCACGACGAAACCCAGCACGCCATCGATCCGGGCGCGACACTTAGCCACAATTTCAAGTTCACCCGGTCGATCTCGCTACTGCAGATCCTGGGGTTCAATTACAAGGACGCAAAGAGCAATGCGTACGACGAAATGGCGGTCAAGCTGACCAGCTCTTTCAATGCGCTCGGATTTTTCGGACTCGTTAAAAGCCTTGATTTCAGTACTTCACTGGATTTCAAGATCATCGACACCCTGGAGAGCAAAAACACCCGTGGCTATGAAAAGTTCATTGCACCGTCGGTACAGCTCACCTACAACCTTGGCAGCCACTTTTATGCGTCCGGCAGCTATGCATACACGCGCAACATCTCGAAGGACACGCAAAACTACGCTTATTCAAAACATGTTGTGGGCGGTGCTGCGGGGTGGCGGTTCTGATCCAGCAACCTCAGTGCAGCTCGGCCGGATTGAACTTCTGCATGGTCTCGACAACCTGTCTCTCCATATCCTCGTCGGAATCAAAAACATCATCAATATGCGATGAGCGCATCATGTACTTGGCTATGATGCCGGCGATTTCCTTCATGGATTTGAGATAATAAAAACCGTTTAGGACGTCGTCGCCGAAGGAAGCGCGGACAACCGCGCGCGCCGCCTTGTACTGGTCGCTCTCGGTAAACTGCGAATCCTGCAGAAGATCGGCCCTCGCACCCATCTTGGCGAGCGTCTTGTCGCGAAGATCCTCGTCGGTCATGATGAACGTGCCGATGAGAGTGTAGATCTCATCCTGCACTATCTGTCTCAGCCTCGGTGGATACATAATGGACTTCTTGTTTTCGAGCCGCGTAAGGATGCTCTTGCAAAGCAACTTGACGGTCTCACGTGTGGTCGCCATCGTTTTGAGGCCTCCTGATGAATTTGTAACTCATTTCCGGACGGTACTCACCCTATTTTTTAGCTTTTCCAAAAAAAATACGGCTGCCGCGCTGGTCTCCTTCAGGCCGAAAAGCCGCGCCAAAGCGAACACAAGAATGCCGCCCTCTGCTATAACCAGCATCACCTTGAACACCCTGGCAATCACAATTCCCGCCTTGCCCAGCAGCCCGAACAGCGTCACGTCAGGCAAAGCAAGTTCAAGCCCGTGATAACTGAGCAGACAAAGCGCCCCCATCACAAGCGAAGCTGCGAAGTTGAGCGCAAAATTCATGGCAAGCGGAGAAAACGCAAAATCACCGCCTTCAGCCCTGACAAGCCTGCGCACCGCCCCAAGCAGCATGAGCGCATTGAGCACTGCCGCAAGAGAAGTTCCGATGGCAAGACCCACATATCCAAACGGCCCGATCATCAGGATATTGAGCACCACCGTAACCACGACCGAAAACACGCTTGAGACAACCGGAATCCTCGTGTTGCCCATTGCATAACACGCGGGCACAAGCACCTTGACCGCGCTATAAGCCGCAAGCCCCCCCGAATAAGCCGCAAGCGCGGCCGCCGTGGCAACCGTGTCACCAGGCGTGAAACGCCCGTATTCAAAAATCATCCGGATGATCGGGGCCCCGAGAAATGCAAGCCCCGCCGAAGCGGGAAGATTGACCGCAAAAACACTCTTGAGGCTGTCCGTTATGGTACCGCTCACCGCCGGCATGTTTTTATCAACCCAAAAACGCGAAACCACCGGAAGCGTCGCCGCGGCAAGCGATACGCCGAGTATCCCTATGGGAAACTGCATGAGCCTGAATGCATAATTGAGCCACGACACGGCGCCAGGTGATTGCGACGTGGCAAGGATGCTGTTGACAAGAATGTTGATCTGCGTTGCCGCAAGCCCGATGGTGCCGGGAATCATCATCACCATCATGCTCCGGAGCGCCGGATCAGCGTGCCACGACGGGGCGCCGGACGGACGCCCCGGCCACTTGTACCCGGCGCGCGAAAGCACCGGCCTTTGACTGAAAGCCTGAACCGCGCCGCCAAGCACCACCCCGATGGCCATGCCGACAATCGGCTGAACCCCGAAATGCGGCAGGACAAACGCAAGAACGACTCCGGCAACAATAGAAGTCAGATTGAAAAGCGCGGATGCAAACGCCGGGAAAAAAAACTTTCCACAGGCATTGAGAATACCCATATATGCAGCGGCAAGCGCGACAAGCGGAAAGAAGGGAAACATCACGCGCGTCATGAGCACGGTCAGTTCGTACTTTCCGGGAATCATTTTGTATGCC
>Ga0208375_1001614_pt1 | contig 24362 bp, 27 predicted proteins | sample RifOxyD1_FD_184038 | JGI IMG/M metagenome (GOLD analysis project Ga0208375, IMG submission 184038) | Soil microbial communities from Rifle, Colorado - Rifle Oxygen_injection D1 (SPAdes) | ecosystem: Environmental > Terrestrial > Deep subsurface > Rock core/Sediment | place: Rifle, Colorado...
ATATCGGTATGGATCGCGAAAAAGTCTACATCACCAATATAGTCAAAGACCGCCCTCCTCTAAACAGAGACCCATCACCAGAAGAAATAAAAATATACGGACCATTTTTGGATAGGCAGATTGAAATAATAGAACCAAAAATCATCGTTGGTTTAGGCAGATATTCAATGGAATATATAATGAGAAAATTTGGGCTTGAGTCAAAGTTAGAGCCCATCAGTAAACTCCACGGTCAAGTTTTCGAAACTACTCTTCCTTATGGTAAAGTGAAAATAATCATTCTCTATCATCCAGCTGTTGCTGTCTATAATTCTCACACCAAAAACATGCTAAAAAAAGATTTTGAGCTTTTGAAAAAATTATAAATATAACACTTAACCCGATCGCGTTAAGTGTTATATTGTAAATGAGAGCATCTTGTGAATGAAGTTGAATTTTCAGTGAAGTTAAGATAATATCTTGATATGAAATACAAAACTGAATGGGATTTGGGGCACATATATAAAGGAGACATCAAAAAACAGGTAACCAAAGATTTGGCTACTATAAAAAAACTTTATTTAACTTTTGCCAAAAAATATAGAAAGGACAAAGCTCACCTGAAATCTTCTAAAGCACTAGCTAAAGTAATAGAGGAATACGAAAATTTATCAAACAATCCTGCAAGCGAAAGACCTAGTGCATATTATTCACATCGAATTTCATTAAATGCTGAAGACAATATGGCTCACGCCGAAATTGCCAAGCTTTCTGATTTTTATGCTGACCTCACAAATGAACTTGAATTTTTCTTTTTAGAAATTGGCAAAATTCCAAAAGATTTGCAAACTAAATTTTTGAAAAGCAAAGAGTTAGAGCCCTTCAAATATTTTCTTAAAAAACTTTTTGAAAATGCCAAATACAATCTTTCAGAACCAGAAGAAAAAATAATGAATCTTAAAAGCACCCCCGCTCACAGTATGTGGACTTCGGGATTTTCCAAACTTTTAAGCAAACAGATGATCAAGTTTAATGGTGGTCAATTACCAATCGCTGAAGCTTTCGCTAAAATATCAGATTTAAAAACAAAAGAGAGACGTAAACTACATAAAGAAATAATGAAAGTTTTAGAAAATATTAGTGATTTTTCAGAAAGTGAAATAAACGCTATTGTTACAAACAAGAAAATAAACGACAAGTTGCGAGGTTTTAAAGTACCTTATGAAGCGACAGTAAAAGGTTATGAGAATGATCTAAAAACAATAAAAGATTTGGTTGAAGCTGTCACAAAAAATTTTAGTTTGGCTCATCGTTTTTACAAAATAAAAGCTGAAATGCTGGACGAAAAAAATCTATCATATGCTGATCGAAGTGCTAAGGTTGGCAAAACAGAAACCAAAATCACATTTGAAGAAGGCACAAAAAAGGTGATAAAATCTTTTAACGAAGCACACCCTGATTTTGGAAATTATGTAGAAGAAATGTTTACAAAAGGATTAGTTGACGTCTTTCCAAAAAAAGGTAAGCATGGTGGCGCTTTTTGCTCTAGTGGTACCAATCTGCCCACATACATTCTTCTAAACCATGTTGATGATTTTCGTTCCATGACCACCTTAGCTCACGAAATGGGTCATGGTATTCATGCCAAATATTCTAAAACCCAAAGACCGATTTATGAAGGTCATACCATCGCCACCGCCGAAGTCGCTAGCACTTTTTTTGAAAATTTAGTTTTTGAAGAAGCATTAAAAAATATTTCCGTTAAAGAAAGAATGATTCTGCTCCACGATAAAATTAGTGATGACATTTCAACCATTTTCCGCCAAATAGCTTGTTTTAATTTTGAAAACGAATTACATCTTACTATCAGAAAAGAAGGGTTTTTATCAAAAGATAAAATTGCCGAACTTTTAAACAAACATATGAAATCATATTTGGGGCCGATTTTTGATTTGAAACCTGAAGATGGCTACTTTTTTGTCACTTGGTCACATATTCGCAATTTCTTTTATGTTTATTCCTACGCTTTTGGACAGCTTATCTCTGATACTTTGTATGAAAACTACAAAAAAGATAAGACAAAAATAAAGGATGTAATCAAGTTTCTTTCAGCTGGTGCTTCGGATTCACCTGAAAATATTTTCAAAAAAATAGGTATCAACCCAAACAAAAAACTTTTTGAAACCGGTCTCCTTCGCATCAAAGCAAACATTGACCTACTCGAATCACTCTGGAAACAAAACAAGAAATTATAAAATTTTTATTGTAAAATAGGAATATGAAAAAGAAAGAAAAGAAAGGCATTACAGACAATAAAAAAATCGCTAATTTTTTATTTGAAGTCGGTATTTTGGCCAGAACCCCACGAAGTGGCTTTCATTTTTTAGGTACTGGAGATCAAAGCGTGGCTGAACATGTAAACCGTGTTAGCTATATCGCTTATATGCTTGCTCTTATGGATGGCAAGGTAGATATGTCAAAAGTTTTACAAATGTGTTTGCTACACGACATATCAGAAACACGCATTTCAGACCTGAATTATGTCCATCAAAAATATGTAGAGAGAAAAGAACACGAAGCTCACAAAGATATCACCGATTCAGTTCCGTTTGGAGATATTATGTTTAGTTTGATTAAAGAATATGAAGAAAAGAAAACCGCCGAAGCTAAAATCGTTAAAGACTCTGACAATTTAGAATGGATTTTAGCTTTGAAAGAACAAGTAGACACAGGTAACAGTCGAGCTCTAGCTTGGATCAAACCAGCTATAAAAAGATTAAAAACTCCGCAAGCAAAAGCTATTGCTAAAGAAATCATGAAGACTGATTCAAACGACTGGTGGTTTGATAAAAAGAGTCAAAAGAGCAAATGGTGGGTAAATAGGAATAAAAAATAATATGACCTCGGGAGAAATAAGAAAAAAATATTTGGAATTTTTTGAGAGCAAGGGGCATAAGGTGATTCCAAGCGCTTCACTCATTCCCGAAAATGATCCTTCGGTCCTTTTTACCACTGCCGGTATGCATCCGCTCGTTCCTTATCTTTTGGGTGAAAAACATCCTTCAGGAAACAGATTGGTTAATGTTCAAAAGTGTATAAGGACAGGAGATATTGATGAAGTGGGTGATTACTGTCATCATACTTTTTTCGAAATGTTAGGAAATTGGTCACTTGGCGATTATTTTAAAAAAGAAGTACTCCCTTGGCGATTAGAATTTTTGACATCCCCACAATGGCTTGGATTAGATAAGGATAGGTTAGCAGTTTCCGTCTTTGAAGGGGATACTGATGCACCTTTTGATAGCGAAGCTTTTGAAACTTGGAAAAGTTTAGGTATTCCGGAGCAGAGAATTGCTAAATTACCAAAGAAAAATAATTGGTGGGGACCAGCAGGAGAGACAGGGCCTTGTGGACCAGATAGTGAAGTATTTTATTGGGTGGGAGATTTAAACAAAATACCAGAAAGCTTTAATGACGATAGTTCACTTTGGTTAGAGATTGGCAACGATGTATTTATGCAATACAACAAAACCGCAGAAGGTAAGTTTGAACAATTATCTCAAAAAAATGTTGACACCGGTTATGGATTAGAAAGAGACTTAGCAGTCGTAAATGGTTTAGACGATAATTATAAAACTGATTTGTTTTGGCCGATTATAGAAAAGATAGAGGAATTGTCTGGCAAAAAATATGAGGAAAATTTGAAGGCCATGCGGATTATTGCCGACCATTTAAAAGCTTCTACATTTATTTTAGGTGATGAAAAGGGTATAGCTCCAAGCAATACTGGTCAAGGTTATGTTTTGCGACGCCTCATTCGTCGTGCTGTCCGTTATGGCAAACAGCTCGGTTTAAAATCTTTTACCAAAGATATTTCGCAAGTGGTAGTAGAAATGTATAAAGATGTTTATCCCGAGCTTTCAAAAAACCAAAATTTTATTTTCAACAATCTAAGTCAGGAAGAAGAAAAATTTGAAAAAACTTTGGAAAATGGTTTGAAAGAATTTGAAAAGGGGACTGACCCATTTATACTTTTTACTTCATATGGTTTTCCGTTTGAACTAACCAAAGAGTTGGCAAAAGAAAAAGGAATAGAAATAGATGAAAATAAATTTAATGAAGAATTGAAGAAGCACCAAGAACTTTCTCGCACTTCAAGTGCAGGTATGTTTAAAGGAGGACTTTCAGACGCCGGAGAAGAAACCAAAAAATTGCATACCGCCACTCACTTACTTCGTCAAGCACTTGAAATTGTGTTGGGAGAGCCGATCAGACAAAAAGGAAGCAATATAAATAGCGAGCGTTTGCGTTTTGATTTTGGTTTTGGAAGAAAGATGACCGATGAAGAAAAACAAAAAGTAGAGGACCTAGTCAATCAAAAAATTTCTGAAAACCTGCCAGTTAATAAAGTGATAATGAAAAAAGAGGAAGCTGAAAAAACTGGCGCTGTTCATGCTTTTGGTGATAAGTATGGTGATGAAGTCAGTATCTACTATGTAGGGGATTCACTCGACTCTGCTTGGTCAAAAGAGTTTTGTGGTGGCCCGCATGTCGAGCGAACGAGCGACTTAGCGAGAGAGCGAGATCCTGAGCGAGCTGAAAGCGAGTCGAAGGACAGAGGTCCGTTCAAAATCACCAAAGAAGAAGCAGTCTCTCAGGGCGTCCGCCGCATCAAAGCTGTATTAGAGTAACACCAAACAAAAACCAAAAACAAACTTCGCCTGTGTTAGGTCATAAGGATAAAACTCTTGGTAAAGTTGTTTTCTGGTTTTTGTTTTTTCCACATATTAGTTGCGCAAATTGCAAAGTGTAGGTGTATAATGAAATTATGCCAAGAATACAATTTAGTGATGTTACACCTCCTAACAATAGAAGAAGCATACGAGATGTGCCTATTCCTAATGGTGGCAAGAGAAAAGTTCCTATCACTATAAATAGTAAAAATATTCCTGTCTCCCAACCGAAAGATGGTCCGCCTTTGGCGGAAAAAAAAGTTCCAGTATCGGATTTTGATTCCAAAATGTCAGCAATAACAGAAAAGAAAAATAGTGGCGCTTATGAATATTATTACCCTAAAGAAAAACCAGCTGGAGAACAATATAAAAACAAAAAAAAGCAATGGGTTTTCGGTGGTGTTATTTTATTTTTAGTTATTATATTTATTGTAGGGATGATGACTGTCTTTGCTTCCGCCACTATAAACATTACCCCAAAAAATCAAGAAATCAGTGCCAACATAAGTATCATTGGTGCAAACAATAAAATAGAAGAAGGCACAGTCAAATATGAAGTCATTAAATTAACAAGTTCAAAAACTGTTTCTGTGCCAGCAACAGGAGAAGAAGATGTTGAATTAAAATCTTCTGGTAAAATTATAGTCTACAATAATTTTTCTTCAGAACCACAGAGACTTATCATTCGCACCAGATTTGAAAGTCCAGAAGGTTTGGTATACAGGATACCAGAATCAATTGTCGTCCCCGGAAAAACTGAAAAAAATGGGGAAGCAGTGCCGGGTAGTTTAGAGGTGACGGTTTTTGCCGATGAAGCTGGAGAAAAATACAACATAAGTAAAACTGATTTTACTATCCCTGGTTTTAAAAATGACGCTGACCGTTACAAAACTTTTTATGCAAGATCTGTTACCGATATAACTGGTGGTTTTGTAGGAAAAATGAAAAAAGTTTCCGAAAATGATAAACAAACAGCTTTGCAAAACATTCAATCAGAATTAGAGTCTGAACTTAAAAAAGATCTCGCGTCAAAAGTGCCGGAAGGATTAACTTTACTCTCCAATGCCATCACTTACGAATCTAAAGAATTGTCTCCAGTAGAAGAATCTTCATCTGTTATTATAGGCAAAGAAGTAACGGCTTATGCAATAATGTTTGATACAGTGGGTTTATCTAAAAAAATAACAGACGAACATATAGTTAGCTTAGAAGATTGGATTAACATTAAACCTATTGTTGTAGATTTTTCTTCTTTAAATATTAAAAATATGCCAGAAAATTTAACAACTAATGAAAATCTAGATTTAGAAATAAACGGCAAAACAATAGTTTGGGCAAATATAGATACTGATTCCATAAAAGAAAGACTTTTGGGCGCTCCCAAAAAAGAAGCGGCTAACCTTATTGACGAATTTACTGGTATTTCTAGCATAACCGCTACAATAAGGCCTGTTTGGAAACGATCTTTTCCTAAAGACCCTTTTAAAATAAACGTTCAAACAATAACCGACAGATAAACTTGACACTAATATGGCTTATATGCTAGTCTTTTCTCATAGTCGGTTGTTTTATTTCATAAATGATAGATAAAGAAAGGCAGGAAATAAGTGTTGGTATGATAACGGAAGCGCTTCCAAATGCGTTTTTTCGTGTCAAATTAAAAGAAGCAGAAGTGCTTGCATATTTATCAGGCAAAATGAGACTCCATAGAATCAAAGTAATGATTGGAGATTTAGTAGAAGTCGTTATTGATCCTTATGGAGGCAAAGGTAGGATTGTGCGCAGACTTGATAATAGAAAAGCTAATCTGAATAATTAGAAATGAAAGTAAAAGCTTCAGTAAAAACAATGTGTCCAAAATGTCAACTAGTCCGCCGAGGGGGCATTTTGTTCGTTGTATGTAAAAACAATCCAAAACATAAACAAAGACAAGGTTAACAAATAAAAAATGCGTATATTAGGAATTACAATCCCAGAAGATAAAAGACTTGAAATAGGTTTAACCGCCATTTTTGGAATTGGACGCTCTCAAGCCAAAAATATTTTAGATAAAGCTAAAGTAGATTGGGGAATAAAATCAAAAGATTTAAGTACCGAAAAAGAAAATGAAATAAGAAAATTAATAGAAAAAATAAAAGTTGAAGGTGATCTAAAGAGAGAAATAGCTGGAAACATAAAAAGACTTAAAGATATCAAATGTTATAGAGGGGTCAGACATTTACGATCATTGCCATCTAGAGGACAAAGAACCAAAACCAATTCACGTACTCGCCGCGGAAATACCAGAAAAACTATGGGTACCGGAAGAAGGGCTATAGATAAGAAATAAAAAAATATGGGAAAGAAAAGAATTATAAAAGCAGATGAAAATCAAGAGCCAAAAATAGATGGTGAAGTAAAAGATGTGACCAAAAATGATGAAATTGAAACAAATACAGATAAAATTAAAACTTCTGGTAAAAAAAGATTTGATTCTGGATTACTTCATGTCAGATCTACTTACAACAACACAGTATTGGTGCTAACGGACAAAAAAGGTAACGTCCTTGCTAGTTCTTCTAGTGGTAAATTGGGTTTTAAAGGGGCAAAGAAAGGGACACCATTTGCTGCCGCCAAAGTGGGCGAAACTTTGGCCATAAAAGCGCAATCTTTAGGTATCAAAGAGATTGAAGCCATCGTCAAAGGAGTAGGTTCAGGACGAGAATCAAGCATCAGAGGTTTTATATCAAAAGGTATAAATTTAAATTCAATTAAAGATGCGACTCCAATACCTTACAATGGCCCAAAACCAAAGAAACCAAGAAGAGTTTAAATTTAAAAAACATTAAATACAAATTATTATGATAATTGGACCAAAATACAAAATAGCTCGCAGACTTCAAGCTCCTGTTTTTGAAAAAACCCAAACTCAAAAATTCAGTCTTAGAGAAGAGCGTAAAAATAAAAAAAGATCTTTTAGAAAACAAAAGACTGATTATGGTATCCAATTAAATGAAAAACAAAAAGCCAGAATGTTCTATTGTGTGACAGAAAAACAATTTGCAAAATATGTAAAACAAGCTTTAGAAAAAAAAGCAAGCTCTCCTACCGCCACTTTATTAAAATCTTTAGAGCATCGTCTAGACAATGTAGTTTGGAGAGCTGGTATTTTACCAACACATCTATCCGCTAGACAAGCCGTAGCCCATGGTCATTTCTTAGTAAACGGCAAAAGAGTTTATGTGCCTTCTTACTCCGTTTCTTTAAAAGACAAAATAACTATTCGTGAAGGAAGTAAGGGGAGCAAATTATTTAATGAATTAGAAGAAAAAATGAAAGAAACACAATCACCAGATTGGATGTCTTGGGACAATACCAAAAAAGAGATTTCAATAAAAGAGGGGACTATCGCAGAAAAGGCTGATCTTTTATTTGATCTTGGTCAAGTAATAGAATACTACCAAAGATAACATTTAATAATAAAATTTTATTTAATCTTAACTTTTAATATTATGACAGCAGAAAACTTTGACAAAAATATAATCTTACCTTCAAAACCAAAGATTGTATCAGAAGAAAACAACAAGGCAATCTATGAAATAGATGGTTTTTATCCTGGATATGGTTTTACTATCGGCAACAGTCTTCGTCGCATCATCTTATCTTCTTTACCGGGAGCAGCTATTACTTCAATAAAAATAGACGGAGTCAGTCACGAGTTTTCTTCAATCAAAGGAATAAAAGAAGACGTGGTTATGATAATGTTAAATATGAAAAGGTTGCGCATTAAGATGATTACTGACGAGCCTCAAATTCTCACCATAAAAGCAAAAGGAGAAAAAATTGTAACTGGAAAAGATATTGAAGTGCCAGGACAGGTAGAGATCATAAATCCAGAGCTTACTATCGCTACTCTAACAGACAAAGATTCAGAATTAAATATAGAGATAACAGTTGAAAAAGGTTTGGGCTTTGTTGGCCGTGACAAACTCGGAAAGGAAAAAGTTGATATCGGCACCATAGTCATAGATGCCAACTTTACTCCAATTTTAAAAGTAAATTATGAAGTTGAAAATATGCGAGTAGGTGATCGCACAGATTTTAATCGTTTAAGAATCTCTATGGAAACCGATGGTAGTTTGACCCCAAGAGAAGCTCTTGAAAAATCAATTGTTATTATGATAGAACAATTAAAAGCTATTATTGGTTTTAAGGAAAAAGAAGATCTTTCTATTAAAAATATAGAGGAATCATCTTTGGCTGATGAAAAATACAGTGAAGATAGTTCTCAAAAAATGGATCCAGAATTCTTAAAAACCCGTATTGAAAACTTAAACCTTGGGGCCAGAACTTTAAATGCTCTTTCAAGTGCTAACATCAGAACCATCGGCGGTTTAGCTAGAAAGAAAGAGAAAGACATTTTAGAAATAGAAGGTCTTGGCGCAAAAGGAGTAGCAGAAATCAAGAGGATTTTAGGAGATCATGGTATTGTATTGAAATAATTTTCCATTTTGATTTTTAAATTTTAAATTTATTATGAGACATCACAATGTAAACAGAAAATTCGGAAGAGTTCGCAAAGTAAGAAAAGCTTTAATAAATTCTCTTGCTCGTTCTTTAGTATTGTATGAAAAAATAGAGACCACCGAAGCTAAAGCCAAAGAATTAAGACCATTTGCTGAAAAACTTATCACAAAAGGCAAATTACAGACCGTAGCGGCTAGGAGAGCAATAACAGCTATCATCGGACCAAAAGCAACCAAGATAGTTGTTGATACTCTAGCTAAAGAATATGAAAACAGAAAAGGTGGTTTTACCAGAATTACCAAATCAAAAACAAGACTTTCAGATGGTAGTAAAATGGCTATTATATCCTTTGTAAAATAAAATTATGGAACACACAACAATAGAAGCAACTGGCAAAAAAATAGGTAGATTGGCAAGTGAGATTGCTATTCTCTTGATGGGTAAAAACCGTCCTGATTTTGCTCGCAACGCTATACCAAACATTAAAGTAAAAGTAACAAATGCAAGCAAGATTTCTGTCACCAGCAAAAAAATGGATAACGAAGTTTATAAAAATTATTCCGGTTATCCTGGTGGTTTAAAAGAAAGACCTATGAAAAAAGTAGTGGCAGACAAGGGTATGAAAGAAGTTTTAAGAATAGCTATAAAAGGAATGTTACCAAAAAATAAGTTAAGAGACAGGATGATGAAAAATTTAATAATTAGTGAATAAAATGACTACTACAGAAAAAACAATAAAAACAAAAGTATCTAAAGACCGATATGTTGAAGCGGTCGGCCGAAGAAAAACCTCTATTGCTAGAGTACGTCTTGTTCCTGCTTCAAAAAACACTTTCAAAATAAATGACCGAGATTTGGCGGCATATTTTCCAACTGAAGAACTTCGTAAAATAGTAGAAGAAGCTATAAATAAAGTAAAAATAGGGACTTTTGATGTTTCTGTACATGTCGGAGGTGGTGGTGTTCATTCTCAAGCAGAAGCAGTCAGACATGGCATTTCCAGAGTTTTCGTAAAAATAGACGAAAATTTAAAACCAAAACTAAAAGTAGCCGGCTTTTTGAAACGCGATCCTCGAGCTAAAGAACGTCGTAAATTCGGTCTTAAGAAAGCTCGCAAATCTGCTCAGTGGTCTAAACGTTAATTTAATATGCAAGATAAAAATAAAAAATATAATTCAGAAGAAACTGAGGATGTCATTTTTGATGATGAAGGAGGAGAGAGCAATCCAGCTTTTTTAGTCAAAAAATTGCGTCAAAAAATAAAAGAACTAGAAGAAAAAAACCAAGAGTATTTGATTGGTTGGCAAAAAGAGAGAGCCGATAGTGTAAACTTACGCAAAAGACTAGATGAAGAAAAAAAGGAGTACGCCAAATTTGCCAAAGAAGATATTTCTACCGAGCTCATCTCCGTCCTTGATTCTTTTGATTCTGCATTTAAAAACAAAGAAGCATGGGAAAAAGTAGATGAAAATTGGAGACAAGGAGTAGAATACATTCATTCTCAACTCATAAATGTTTTGGCCAATCATGGTGTCTCTATCATTTCTCCTCTAGGAGAAATGTTTGAGCCTCAAAGAGATGAGGCAGTAGAAAATGTCAAAGTAGAAGACGAAGAAGAAGATGGCAAAATAGTCGAAGTAGTAAGCAACGGTTACAGTCTTCAAGACAAAATAATCCGCGCCCCTAAAGTCAAAGTAGCAGAATACAAACCATAGTATGTCAAGTGCATCAATAATCAGATTGAGTTATAATTTCAGTCGCGAATACTTAATTTTAAGTATCGTTTATATATTTTTAAAAAAATTATTATAAATTAACTAAAATCTAATATGTCAAAAATAATTGGAATAGATTTAGGAACCACCAACTGTGCTGTAGCAGTAATGGAAGCGGGCAATCCTAAAATAATTGAAAACATCGAAGGATCTAGAACCACTCCTTCAATAGTAGCTATCTCAAAAACAGGCGAAAGATTGGTTGGCCTTTTAGCTAGAAGACAATCTGTAACTAATCCTAAAAATACTGTCTTTGGTATCAAAAGATTTATTGGTCACAATTTTGATGAAGAAGCAGTTCAAAAAGATAAAAAGACTGTCCCTTTTGAAATTTCGGCCTCAAATACCGGAGGAGTACAAGTAAAAATGAATGAAAAAGATTATCGACCAGAAGAAATTTCTGCGATGATTCTTTCAAAACTTAAAAATGATGCCGAGACTAAATTAGGAGAAAAAGTGACAGAAGCCATCATTACCGTGCCAGCTTACTTCAATGACGCCCAAAGAAAAGCTACCAAAGATGCTGGGCAAATAGCCGGACTTGACGTCAAAAGGATTATCAACGAACCAACGGCGGCTGCTCTAGCTTACGGTTTTAACAAAAAGAAAAACGAACAAATCGCTGTTTTTGATTTTGGAGGAGGCACTTTTGATATTTCTATTTTGGAAGTAGGGGATGATGTGGTAGAAGTCAAAGCAACCGATGGAGACTCTCACTTGGGCGGTAAAGATATCGACCAAAAAATAATTCACTGGTTGGCAGATGAATTTAAAAAAGAATCTGGAATTGACGTTACCAAAGACCCACTAGCTCTCCAAAGACTAGATGAAGCAGCAGAGAAGGCCAAAATAGAACTTTCAACTGCTACTGATACAGAAGTTAATATTCCTTTTATCACTTCCGATTCTTCTGGTCCTCGTCATCTTCTTATCAAGATAAACAGAGCCAAACTAGAAGAACTTACTGACGAATTCATCCAAAAAGCAATGGATATCACTAAACGAGCTATAGAAGCTTCTCCTTTTAAAGTAAACGAAATAGAGGAAGTGATTTTAGTCGGCGGTCAAACTAGAATGCCAAAAATAATAGAGGAAGTAAAGAAATTCTTTGGTAAAGAACCAAATAAAAGTATCAATCCAGATGAAGTTGTGGCTCTCGGTGCCGCTATTCAAGGAGGCATCATTGGTGGAGATGTTAAAGATATTTTACTTTTAGATGTTATCCCATTATCTCTTGGCATTGAAACTATGGGCAATGTAGCCACTAAACTAATTGACCGCAATACCACTATTCCGGCATCCAAATCCCAAGTTTTCTCTACAGCCGCCGACAATCAAACCAGCGTTGAAATCCACGTAGTCCAAGGAGAAAGGCCTTTGGTAGCTGATAACCGAAGTTTAGGTAGGTTTGTCTTAGATGGCATCCCACCATCTCCACGTGGCGTTCCACAAATAGAAGTAACCTTTGATATAGATGCTAACGGTATTTTAAATGTAAAAGCTAAAGACAAATCAAGTGGCAAAGAACAATCTATAAAAATAGAAGGTTCTAGCGGTCTTTCAAAAGAAGAAATAGAAAAAATGCAAAAAGAAGCCGAAGCTCACGCGTCAGATGATGCCAAGAAAAAAGAAATGGTAGAAGTTAAAAATTTAGCAGAACAACTCATTTACACCACCGAAAAAGCTCTCAAGGAAGCCGAAGGAAAAATTACTCCAGAAATCAAAAAAGAAGTAGAAACAAAAGTTGAAGAACTCAAAAAAGTGAAAGACGGAGAAGATATGGCAACAATAAAAACCGCTACTGAAAATCTTTCTAAGGAAATTCAAAAGATAGGGGAGTATATGCAGAAGAATAGTAGCGATCAGCAAACATCTACTAGTGAGAAAGAGCCGAAGGAAGCAGAAAAGACTGATGAAAAAGATAAAGAAGGAGATCAAAATAAAGAAGAGACAAAATCCCAATAATTTGGTATAATCTTCTTATGTCAAAAGACTACTATCAAATACTAGGCATAGACAAAAAAGCTTCAAAAGATGAAGTTAAAAAAGCTTTTAGGAAGCTAGCTCATAAACTGCATCCAGACAAAAAAGGAGGTGATATAGAGAAATTTAAAGAAGTAAACGAGGCTTACACTGTCCTTTCTGATGACCAAAAAAGATCTCAATACGATATGTATGGACAAAGCTTTGCAGGAGCCAACTCTGGAGCAGGTGGCTTTGGTGGTTTCCAAGGAAATTGGGAAGACATCGCCAGACAAGCCGGATTTTCCGCCCAAGGCGGACCAGCCTCGGGCTGGGATTTTTCCGGGTTTGCAAATAATAGGGGAGGTTTTTCAGCCGAAGGGTTTGATTTTGGAGATATTTTTGGAGATATTTTTGGTAATAGCCAAAGAACTAAAACAAAAAGAGGCCGAGACATCTCCATAGACATAGAACTTCCTTTTGAAGAAGCTATTTTTGGAGTAGAGCGAAATGTTCTTTTAAACAAAATATCAATTTGCAACATTTGTAATGGCACTGGAGGCAAAAAAGGAACCGAAATGAAATCTTGCGAAACTTGCAATGGTAAAGGAAAAATAAGAGAACTCAAAAAAACAATCTTCGGCTCTATTGAAATGACTCGTGTATGTTCAGTCTGCGCAGGTGAAGGTAAAATTCCAAAAGAAAAATGTGATTTTTGTGATGGTTTAGGTATTCTCAAAAAAGAAGAAGAAGTCAAAATAAAAATCCCAGCCGGCATAGACAATGGAGAAATGATTCGTCTTTCTGGAGCAGGAGAAGCGGTCAAAGGAGGAGCCCCTGGAGATCTTTATATAAAAATTCACGTAAAGACTCATAGAGTATTTCATAAAGAAGGCAATGATCTAGTGATGAATTTAGATGTCAAATTATCTGACGCTCTTCTTGGAACTAAAATAGATATTCATACACTAGAGGGGCTTTCAACTCTTAATATACCAGAAGGTGTAAACACTGGTGACATTTTGCAAATCAAAGGCAAAGGGGTGCCAAAATATGGAAGTGGTGGTCGTGGAGACATCTTGGTCCACATTCGTGTCGCTCTTCCTAAAAGACTCTCTAAATCCGCTCGCGAATCTATTCAAAAACTAAAAGAAGAAGGGCTATAATAAAAAAATAATTTGAGTAAAATTTTTTGGATTGTTGTATAATTAAAAAATGTTTGGATTTACTGGAATATTTGGAATAATCGCTGGGATATTTTCTTTCTCGGCTTATTTGTTTTATATAGTAGCCATATTGAAAGGAAAGACCCGACCCAGTCGCGCTACTTGGTTTATTTGGGCATTTATAGGAATTATATTAGCTATTTCATATAGAGCGTCTGGTGCTGAAGATACTGTGTGGGTAGCGGTAAGCGAAGCAATTGCTCCAACCATCATTGCACTACTTGCTATAAAATATGGAATAGGTGGAACAGAAAAAATTGATATAATTGCTTTTATTGGGGTGTTAGTTAGTCTTCTTCTTTGGTGGATATTTGGCACACCTGTTGTTGCTTTGGTTACAAATTTAGCTATAGACTTTTTTGCCGCCATTCCAACCATCAAAAAATCTTGGCATAAACCGGACGAAGAAGATAGATTGGCTTGGACTTTAACCCAAATCGGAAACTTGTCTAACTTGTTTGCTATTAATCAGTTTATATTTGCAGTTGTAGTCTATCCAGTTTATAATTTTATAATAAATGGAGTAATAACATCTTTACTTTTTATAAAAAGAAAATAAAATGCATTTTGGAGAACATTTAACAATTGACGGCTACAATGGGTCTTATGAAAAGCTCAATAACAATGAACTAGTTTTAAATTGTCTTAACGAATTACCAGAAAAATTAGATATGAATAAGCTTGCAGAACCAGTGGTTTATCTTGCTAAAGAGAACAATAAAAAGGACCCTGGCGGCTGGAGTGGTTTTGTTGTTATTGCTGAAAGTCATATAAGCATACATACTTTCCCAACAAATGGCTTTTTGAGTGCTGATGTCTATACTTGTAAAAATGGCATGGATACAGAATTTATATTAAATTATTTCAAAGAAAACTTTGATCTCAAAGAGATAGAACATAATTTTATAAAAAGAGGCACAAAATATGGAAAATTATAAATATAAAGTAGACAAAAAAACAAAAATATTATTTGTAATTTTTTTTATATTGTTAGCTATTTCAGTTTTTATGACATACAAGAGAACAATGATTGAAAAAGATTTTTATGTTGTAGGTAATGAATCAGTAGAATAATGATTATTTTAGGTCTTTCTTTTTTATTCCAATTCTTTTGAAATATTCTGGATCAAATTTACTATAGTCACACAATAATTCCTCTCCGGGTTTTATATCTTTTATTGCTGTATCTCTAGTGGGTGTAGAGTTTATATTTCTTTTTTGTTTATTTTCAGAATGATTTATGTATTTTTGATTATCCAAACATAATACAAATTTGTTTAAGTTTTTATCAAAATATGCGTATTTCAATATATATTCTCTACTTACTTCAGATAATAAATTTAATTGTCTTTCAGTAAAAACTGGATCAAAATTTTTATCATATTCCCACGTAACAAATCCTTTGGGAATAAATTGGTCTGCAAATAATCCTAAGCCACATATTTTACTTTTCTGGATTTTACTCTTGATTCTTAACATAAATATAAAAGTTATACTCAAAAAATAATTGTCTTTTATAATATCATTATTATATAATTTGAACAATAATAAAATGGATTTTTTATGTAGCCCTATAAGCCCCTCATATTTGATAATATCGCCAAACGTACCGGCCTTTGTTTATTATTCTCATTCAATAGCTTTAATCACATCTATTTTACTTATTGTATATATCCAACGATACGGAATAAATAAGTTAATAAATTACGTCTTAACTTTTACATTACTATCATTTATGTCTTGGGTTTTTCCAGCACTGATATTTTGGGCTAGTAATAGAGGTGACGTGATTATGTTCACATGGTCATTAGATATTCTGGCTGAACCATTAGTTTATATAGGAAGTTTTTATTTATTATACTTATTATTAGAAAAAAGGGATTTATCTTTTAAAAGTAAGTTGTTTTTATTTTTTATTTACTTACCACTCATAATATTTGTTCCTACAAAATACAGCTTATCAGGATTTGATGTCTCAACATGTCTCAGTATTGAAGGTCCTATAGCTTTATATTATACATACGCTGTAGAGATTCTTATGACCATAATAATCATTGGTTATTCAATACATAAATTTCATAAACCTAAAATTTTAAACAGGAGAGAAATATTACCAATTTCTCTTGGTGTAATATTTTTTCTTTTTGCATTCGCTTGGGGAAATATAGTAGGAAGTTTTACAGAAAATTGGGTTTTAGGTCAATATGGATTATTTGGGATGCCTATTTTTGCCGGATTTTTAGTTTATTCAATAGTTAAATTTAAAACCTTCAATATTAAACTTATGGGTGCACAAGCACTCGTGGTAGCCTTATGGATTGCGCTCTTTGCTTTACTTTTTATAAGAACAATTGAGAGTACAAGAATTATTGTCTCACTCACCCTCATTCTTTTTCTTATTGTGGGAATATTTCTCATTCGCTCTGTCAAACGAGAAGTAGCTCAACGAGAACAAATTGAGGAGTTGGCAGATAATTTAGCGGTAGCAAATGAAAAATTGAAAGAGTTGGACCAATTAAAATCAGAATTTCTTTCCCTTGCTACTCATCAAATCAGAGCACCACTCACAGCTATCAAAGGTTATTCGTCAATGCTTTTAGAAGGAGACTTTGGAGTTTTGCCCCAAAAAGCCACAGATTCCGTTCAAACTATAATGAAATCTTGTCAAAACTTAATAAAAATAGTAGAAGACTTTTTAAATATCTCTCGCATTGAACAGGGCAGGATGGTGTATGAAAAAAGTATTTTTGATATAAAAGAAACTATTCAGGAAGTAATCAGAGAAATCAAACCAAACATTGACAAAGCTAAACTTTCTCTTGATTTAAATATTCCAGCAGAAAAAATAAATGTTAATGGAGACAGAAATAAAATAAAACAAGTGATTAGCAATATAGTAGACAACGCTATAAAATACACACCTCGCGGTCAAATTGATATTTCTGTATTTTTAGATGGAAAGAAAGTTAAAATAGCCGTCAAAGATAGTGGAACAGGCATAGACCCAAGCGAAATAAATAAACTCTTTGCTAAATTTTCTAGAACCAAAGAAGCCAATAAAACAAGTGTCACAGGCACCGGTCTTGGTCTATATATAGCAAAAAAAATAATAGAAGCTCATCAGGGTGATATAAAAATTTATTCTGAAGGAGTGGGTAAGGGTTCTACTTTCACTATTGAATTACCGATATTGAAAGAATAAAATGAAAATATTTGTAAAAGCCAAAGCTGGAGCAAAAATAGAAAAAATAATACCTCCAGAGATAAAATTATGGAAAGAGAAAAATAGTGAATCTAATGAAGAAGAATGGTTTACCGTTTGGGTTAAAGAACCTCCAGTCCAAGGGAGAGCCAACATAGCTATCATAAAAGTGTTGGCAGAATATTTCAAAGTTTCAAATTCACAAATCAGACTCATTTCTGGTTTTTCTTCTAAACAAAAAGTGTTTGAAATATCCGTATAAATAATTTTTCAACAACATACCCCCATTTTTACTAAAAAGAAAGCTAGACAAATCTGATACAATAGTGGAATGACTCAAAAAGAAGCTTTGGATATATTAAAAACAGGGAGAAACGTTTTCCTCACTGGTGCCGCTGGTAGCGGTAAAACTTATGTTTTAAGAGAATATATAGAGTATTTAAAAAGGTTAGATGCCAATATAGGTATCACGGCCTCTACTGGTATCGCCGCCACTCATATGGGAGGGATTACCATTCATTCTTGGAGCGGTATAGGTATCAAAGACCATTTGAGTAAAAGTGAAATTAAAGAAATCGCTGAAAAAAAGCATGTAGTAAAAAAGATAGCCAAAACTTCGGTCCTCATCATAGATGAGATATCAATGCTTCATCATTTTAGACTTGATTTTATTGATAAAATAATCAGAACTATCAAGAATTCACAAGAACCTTTTGGTGGAATGCAAGTAATTTTTTGCGGAGATTTTTTTCAATTATCACCAGTCAGTAAATTTGGTGAACCAGAATCCCTTTTCGTCTATCATTCCGAAACTTGGAAAAATTTGGGATTAAAAATCTGCTACCTCTCCGAACAACATCGTCAAAACGATTCTGAATTTTTGGAAGTTTTAAATACCATTAGAGAAAACCGGGTGTCCGAAAAAACTAAAAGCATCTTACAAACCCGTTTCAGCCCGAAGTCCGACTTCGGGCTTGAGCCTACCAAGTTATATTCCCACAATAAAAATGTTGACTCCGAAAACGAGCTAGAACTGTCAAAACTATCGGGTAAAATATCTGAATACAAAATGCAAACCAGAGGAAACCGTAATTTAGTGGAAACCTTAAAAAAAAGCTGTCTGGCCCCGGAGATTCTAGAGCTGAAAGAGGGTGCCAAAGTAATGTTTATCAAAAACAATTTTGATATTGGTTATGTTAACGGGACTTTAGGAATAGTGACCAAATGTGGTTATGAACAAATAGAAGTGAAAACTCTCTCTGGAAAAATAATAAAAGTAGAAAGAGAAAGCTGGCGCATAGAAGAAGAGGGTAAGGCCAAGGCCGAAATAACCCAATATCCACTTCGACTGGCTTGGGCTATCACTGTCCACAAAAGTCAGGGTATGTCGCTAGACATTGCTGAAGTAGACCTTTCTAAATCGTTTGAAAGAGGAATGGGCTACGTAGCTCTTTCTAGAGTCCGTTCTCTTGAAGGCCTTTTTCTCAAAGGTTTAAATGAGATGGCTTTGAGGATAAATGAAGAAGTATTAGAATTTGATAATAAATTTAAAGACCTTTCCAAAACCAACTCTTTCCATATCAAAACAATGGGGGAGGAGAAGTTAAACAAAATGCATCAAGATTTTGCCCAAAAAATAAAAGGTGAAAAACCAAAAGAGAAAAAGTTAGATACAATAAGTGAGACCAAAAAAATGTTAGACGAAGGAATAAGCGCCAAAAATATTGCCAAAGAAAGGGGATTAAAGCTCGGCACGATCTTAGACCATATAGAAAAAATAAAAGAGGCAGATCCAAAATACAATATCTATAATCTCCAAAATAGTATCTCCAAAACCAAATTCAAAGAAATCTACAATGCTTTTCATAAAATAGGCGTTAGTGAAGGAGAAAGATACAAACTAGCTCCAGTCAAAGAACTTTTAGGTCCTAAATATTCTTATGACGACCTCCGCCTCGTCCGCCTGTTTTTATAAAAATATCTAATACTACCCAACACCGCCAAGCACGCCCAAATACGCCAAATAATATACTAATAATTACACAATGCTTTCATAAAAAATCTATATCAAAAGCTTAGCGTTTGATATAGTTAAAAAGTGTTATTTTTGTTATTGTTAAAATAAAAAATAAATATGAATTACAAAGAAAAAAACATACAAATATGGGTGGAGGATATGGAAAGCTACAAATTGCTTGATAGTGGCGAGAAAGAAAAATTAGAAGAAATTAACGGCCAAAAAATAGTGCGAGCCGAACCACGAGCTTGGTGGAATAAAAAAATAGAAAGTAGCAAGTATTCAGTAGTAAAGGAGGAGCAAAAAAAGGGATTTGAAACAATAATCAATATAGGAATTGGAGACATAAAAGCTAAAATTAAATTTAAAAATACTTCCAAACATATTGGTATTTTCCCAGAACAAATGCCACAATGGCTTTTTATAAAAGAAAAGATTAAGAAAAACCCCTCCCCAACCCCTCCCCTTGGGGGAGGGGCGAGGGGTGGGGTGAGAATTTTGAACCTATTCGGTTATACTGGCATCGCCAGTTTGGTAGCAGCTCAAAGTGGAGCAAAGGTAACTCATGTAGATGCTTCTAAACAAAGTGTTAATTGGGCCAGAGAAAATCAAAAATTATCTGGATTAGAAAATGCGCCCATAAGATGGATAGTCGATGATGTCCTTAAGTTTATAAAAAAAGAAGTAAAACAGGGTAAAAAATATGACGCAATAATAATGGACCCTCCAAGCTATGGTAAAGGACCAAAGGGTGAAATATGGAAAATAGAAGAAAAATTACCAGAACTTTTAAAAAGTTGTCGAGAAATTTTGAGTAATGAGCCACTTTTTGTTATATTTAATATGTATTCTACTGAACTTTCTTCTCTCTCTGTAGCCAACCTTCTTGCTGATATGACAAAAGGTTTAGAAGGCAAGATTTCGGTCGGAGAACTAGCTATTAAAGAGCAAAATTCAAACCGCCTCTTACCAATGTCCATTTTTGCCCTCTGGGATGCTCAATAAATTAACAAGTCATATTATCAAAGACATTATTAAATAATCAAAAATATATGAAATATTATTTTGGAAACATAGAAAAAGAAACAGAAGAAAACACTAATTTTAGAAAAGTTATTTTTACCGGCAAATACAGCCAATTAGTCTTGATGACTTTACCGGCTGGTTGTGACATCGGAGTAGAAGTCCATCCAAAAGTAGATCAATTTTTCAGAGTCGAAGCGGGAAAAGGTAAACTAATTATTGATGGAGAAGAGAGAGAATTTGAAGATGATTTTGCCTTCATTGTTCCAGCTGGGTCAGAGCACAATGTAGTCAATACTGGAGATAAAGAGCTAAAACTTTACACTATTTATTCTCCCGCCAATCATATTGATGGCCGCGTTCACCAAACCAAAGAAGAAGCTGAAGCCGACACTGAAGATGAGGATTTCGGTCATTCAATGGAATAACCTATTCTTTAGTTAAAAAAACAAAAGGCAAAATTTTAAAAAGCGAGACTCGTTCTGCAGCTTTTTAAAATTTTGCCTTTTGTTTTTTATATTAAAATAAATTGTTTTAAGAAATTATGAAAAAAAAGAATTAAGTGGTATTATTGGAATATGAGCAAAACCATTAATAGTGAGCAAAGTCGAACTATACTTTCAGGAGTAAAGCCAACCGGGAGACCACATTTAGGCAACTTTTTTGGCGCAATGAAGCAATTTGTAGAACTTCAAGATAAATACCAAGATGGAATAAATTATTTCTTCATAGCCGATTATCATGCCTTAAACTTAATCCAAAACGCAAAAGAATTGAATAAACTAACTTTAGATATAGTTATTGATTTTCTAGCTATTGGACTTGATCCAAAAAAATCTATCATCTTCAAACAATCTGATGTACAAGAGCACACAGAACTTGCTTGGATATTTGATACCATCACCACAGTGCCATACCTCAAACGCGCTCACGCTTATAAAGATGCTATGACGAAGGGTGGTGAAGAAAGTATAAGTGTCGGTCTGTTTAATTATCCGATGCTAATGGCGGCAGATATTTTACTCTATGACACCGACATCGTGCCAGTCGGTCAAGACCAAAAACAGCACATAGAGTTTGCTCGTGATACTGCGGAGAAGTTTAATAGAATATTTGGCGAGACTTTTAAGTTGCCTGAACCTCTAATTATTAAAGATGTAGAAGTAGTACCCGGCACTGATGGTAGAAAAATGAGTAAAAGCTACAACAACACTATCCCGCTTTTTGCTACAGATGAAGAAATTGAAAAAAGTGTCTTAAGTATCATCACTGATTCTGACGGAGAAAAACCTAAAAATGTATTTGCTATTCATTCTCTTATAAAACCTGAAAAAGAGTTAGAAAAAGTTTATGAGGAAAATAAGGGTAAATACAAAGTGTTAAAAGATATTTTAATTGAAGATTTAAAAAACTTTATCAGACCTATGAGAGAGAGAAGGGAAGAGATAGCTAAAGACTTAGATTTTGTAAACAAAGTATTAACAGAAGGCAAGGAAAAGGCCCGCACAGCGGCGAGCCAAAAGATGACGGAAGTCCGCCGAGTCATTGGAGTTAGATCCGAATAAAACGGGTCATTTAATCACTACTTTTTCTCGCAAGTAGGATTTGATTCTAATCCTACAAGTTTCCAATCATAATCAAAAATTATCGACCCGCCATTGAAGATCAGCTCAACTCGATCTTCGTTTAAAGGACAAACTTCTAAACCACGAAAAAGGAGTGTCCCAGTCCTTAGATTTTCATTTTCTTTTCTCAGATATTGAGTTTCCTTCCTAAGATCATCCCTTTCTTGTCTAACACTCAAAATGTCGGTAGACCAATTCCAAATGCCTCTGATGACCTGAATTACGACCACCAAGGCACAAATGTTCAAAAAGATATCCATCATAGTTTTTCTCCATTGATAATTTAACAACTACATACAAAAAAGTCAAATATACTACTTTGTAAAATTCTGGTATAGTGTATATACATATTATCAAGTAAGTTCAATAAGTAATTGCACCACTCTAGTAAAATAGAGTGATGGAATGTAATTATGCGTAATATTAATGCACCAAAGGTCGGCATAGCCGATGTTATAAAGTATTTCTGGAAAGCTATGCACCCACAAAAATGGGCGGTAATTTTTACTTTATTAGCTTTCGCAACTTCAAGCACAGTTTCAGTTGTAGTGCCTTTTATTTATAAAAACTTTTTTGATTTGTTAGTTAGCGGACAAAGTAAAGCTGTTTTGGCACCACAATTAATGCAATTTATATGGTTAATTCTAGGTTTACATTCCATCACATGGATTCTTTTTAGAACTTCCATGACAGCCCTTAATAGACTTGAATCGAGGACAATGGCTCGCATAAGACAAATATCTTTTGATTATATGATGAAGCACTCCTATTCATTTTTTACAAACAATTTTACAGGAGCGTTGGTTCAAAGAGTCAGTCGATTTGCCAGATCTTTTGAGCGCTTGTATGACATGTTAACTTTCAACGTCATTCCTCTAGTAATATACGTTACTGGTGTCATTGTTATTGTCTATTTTCAGCAACCTATAATCTCTTATATTATTTTAGCTTGGATAATAGCCATATTTGTATTCAGTTATATATTTCAAAGATGGAAACTAAAATACGACACTTTAGCGACCGAAGCCGATTCAGCTACGGGTGCAGCTTTAGCTGATGCCATATCAAACCAAAATACGATTATGTCATTTGCACGATTCAACGAAGAATCTGAATCTTTTAAAAAAGTAACTTTAGACCAATCTGATAAACAAAAACTTGCTTGGGACCTAAGTGTTCTAAAGGATGCTGTGCAAGCAGGACTTATGGTCTTGATAGAATTTTTTATATTTTATTACATTATAAAATTTTGGCAGAAGGATATGATTACTGTAGGAACTATTGTGCTTGTGCAAGTTTATGTTTTAGGTTTATCTAACCGCCTTTGGGATTTTGGAAGAATAATAAGAAATATATACGAGAGTTTTGCGGACTCCAAAGAAATGGTGGAGATATTAGAAACCCCTTATGAAGTTAAAGATATTCCTAATGCGAAAAAATTAAAAGTTGCCGGTGGGCAAATAGAGTTTAAAGATATTTCTTTTGCTTTTAACGAAACTCGAACGGTGCTGAAAAATATAAATTTGAATATAAAAAGTGGAGAGAAAATAGCACTCATTGGACCATCAGGAGCGGGTAAATCAACAATAGTGAAATTGCTTATGAGAATGTATGATTTGACTTCTGGAACCATAAAAATAGATAATCAAAATGTTAAAGAAGTGACTCAAGATAGTTTGCGTCAAAATATAAGTCTGGTGCCTCAAGATCCTATACTTTTTCATCGAACACTGATGGAAAATATTCGTTATGGTAAAGGAAAGGCAACAAATGAAGAAGTAATGGCGGCCGCCAAACTAGCTCATTGTGATGAATTTATAGATACCTTACCACTCAAGTACGAAACCCATGTGGGAGAGCGAGGCATTAAACTTTCTGGCGGTGAGCGCCAGAGAGTAGCTATTGCCAGAGCTATACTTAAAAATGCTCCAATATTGGTACTTGACGAAGCTACTTCAAGTTTGGATTCGCATTCTGAAAGTTTAATCCAAGACGCTTTGAATAATCTTATGAAAGATAAAACCACTATTGTTATTGCTCACAGACTTTCAACTATCCGAAAAATGGATAGAGTGATAGTAATTGATAATGGACAGATCACCGAACAGGGAACACATGATGAATTATTGAGCAATGATAATAGTCTTTATAAAAAACTATGGGAACTTCAAGCTGGAGGTTTCCTAGCGTAATCTAATCAATAGCTTCACACCACTTGCATAGGAATTAGATAATTAATTCCCGCGTGAACTCGTTCATAATTGTAATACTTTAAATATTTTTTTAAAGCGATATTGATTGCTTCAACATTGTT
>Ga0208375_1001615_pt1 | contig 24333 bp, 26 predicted proteins | sample RifOxyD1_FD_184038 | JGI IMG/M metagenome (GOLD analysis project Ga0208375, IMG submission 184038) | Soil microbial communities from Rifle, Colorado - Rifle Oxygen_injection D1 (SPAdes) | ecosystem: Environmental > Terrestrial > Deep subsurface > Rock core/Sediment | place: Rifle, Colorado...
CAGGCTTCGCCACATACCAACCGGACTTGTTGTCACCTGTCAATCAGAACGAGATCAATTTCAAAATCGGCAAGTTGCTCTTTCTCTTCTTCGAGCAAAACTCTGGGAAAAACGGGAAATAGAACAAACGCAAGCATTGTCAGAACAACGTTCAATTATTGGAAGAGGTATGCGGGCCGAAAAAATACGAACGTATAATTTTCCTCAAGACCGCGTCACTGACCACCGCATCAATAAATCTTTTCACAATATCGATGCTATCATGGAAGGAAAACTGCAAAAAATAACAGAAGCGCTCATTATATCGCATCTTCAGTAACAACTTTTTTTGGGCAACGGTCACTTTGAGGACCCACACATGAAATATCTCTTTGATGGATTTCGACTATAGGTAATTTTCTTTCACATGCCATCCCTGAAGCACATTGCAATGTTCCACCTCTAATCAATGCCTGTAAAGACCCATTTAAATCTGAAAGAGGAATAATAGACTCACATTCAACGATCTTAGGCATGCAACTGTAGTATAAAGAATAATCTATTTCTGTCAACTGTAATTACTGAAGTAACAATTCAATTGCTTTTGCAAGTTGCGCGTCTTGAGTTGCTTCAAATGTCTCCATTTTAACTTCAACATCAGGGGTAATTCCTTTTTTATGAATCCAATCGCCATTGGGAAGAAGCCACTTTCCAGTTGTAATATGCACCCCTGCTCCGCCTTTTAACTCCTGCGGTGACTGAACAGAACCTTTACCAAATGAAGTTTCTCCAACAATCTTCGCTCGCTTATAATCCTGTAATGCCCCAGCAACAATTTCTGCAGCTGATGCACTCCCCTTATTGATAAGTATCACCATGGGAATGGTCGTTAGCTGTCCTTTACGATTAACAGAAAGCGTTTCTTTCGTTCCGTCGCTATTGGTTTGCGTCACAACAGTACCACTTTTTATAAATTCGCTTGCAATAAACACCGCTCCGTCAAGATATCCTCCTGGGTTATTCCGAAGATCAAATACTAACCCTGCAACACCATTCTTTTGGTCCTCAACAACTGTTGCGACAGCCTTGAGCCATTCTTCATTCGTCCGGTCGCCAAACCGAGAAAGAGCAATATAGGCAATGCGTTTATTTGATCCGAGTATCTTTGCTGCTCCCGCAACTCCACTTATCTCTTTTATATCCATAGGCTTCTTGATCCAACTTTCAACAGACGGAACAACGATGTCGTCCCTGGTTATCGTAATATCTATTGGTTTATCTGCTTTGTCATGAAGAATAGATAAGATAACTTTAGTGCCTTTTGGACCTCGAATCTTTGATACTGCCTGCGTTAACGTCCATCCGACGGTATCCTCGTCATTAACTTTAATAATCCAATCCATTGGCTGAAGCCCGGCTTTTTCAGCAGGACTCCCTTTTAAAGGCGTTTGGATGATAATTTTCCCATCTTTCAACCCAAGTTGTGCGCCAATCCCCTGAAATGAACCGCCAATATCATCTTTAAATTCTTTGTTTTCTTTCGGAGGTAAAAAGACAGTATAGGGATCGTCCAAGGCATTGACCATACCTGTAATTGCTCCCCATACTAATTTCTGCGTATCAATGGAAGATTTATCGATATAAAACGTATGAATCCTCTGCCACACATCCCAAAACAAGGAAAAATCAACGCGGATCGAAGATGGAGCATCAATGTCTATAACTGTTGCGGGCTGTTGAACAATCGTGGTTGCGTGTTTTTCCCCGAAGCGATACCCAATGCCTCCAATGAGAATAACAACGCCTACAACAAGAAGAATGTTTCGAATTTTTGTAAATGGCAGGGTCATAGCTATTTACGCTCTCACAACAAACGGCATAAGTCCTATATATCGAGCATGTTTTATTTCTGTCGTCACCATGCGTTGATGCGTACTACATAATCCAGTGCGCGCTTTGGATAAAATTTTTCCGCGTTCACTGGTATATTTATCTAAAGATGATCCATCTTTGTAATCGGGGATCGTTTTTGCAGCACAGTAAGGACAATTCTTTGCAACGGGCTTAAATTTAAATACTTTTCTTTGAAAACCCATATTGTTCTCCTTTAAAATGGAATGTCATCAGGATTTATTTGTTCGTCAACTTTTGCTGGACTTGGTTCTATAGGAGTATCTATCACCACGTCTTCTTTTTTTGTTTCAGCAACTGGTTCAACAGATGCAGGCTCAGACACTGGCGCTGCTTCTCCTACGGGCCGTTTAGAATCGAGAATGATCATGTCTTCAATAACTACTTCTGTAGTCGTCCGTTGAGATCCATCTTGGCCTTGCCATTGATTGGTCCGAAGCCTTCCTTCGACATAAATTTTTCTTCCCTTAACCAAAAGTTGACTGCACAATTCAGCTAATTTGTTCCATGCAACCACTCGATGAAATTCTGTTTCTTCCTTTTTCTCTCCTGCCTCTGTTGTCCAACTTCTATTCGTTGCAAGGCCAATCGTGCATACTGCAGCTCCTGTAGGCGTATACCGAAGTTCAGGATCACGAGTCAAATTTCCAATGAGTTGAACCTTGTTTAAGCTTCTTGAAGACATATCATGCCTCCCTTTCCAAAAGTAAAAATCGAATAACATCTGTGCCTAATTTCGCTTCTTTTTCAATAAGCCCAGTTTTAATAGAATCGCCTGATAAATGAATGAGAATAAAAATACCTTCTGTTTGTTTTCTTATTGGATATGCGAGGTGTTTTTTGCCTAAGACCGTGATATCTTTAATCTTAGCGTCTTTCATTATCTTGCCAATCAGATCATCACGTTTTTTAGTGTCTTCCACGGGAAAATCCGGCCTTACCACCAACATCAGTTCGTACGTTCGTATCATACGTGGAATAATACCATATTATGGAGTATTTTCCAACATCTGTTTTTTTATTGTCTCTGATACTATCCGCGCAATAAAAATATTTCCTAATTTAGAATTATGGAGATCGCTTGGTTGAAGAAAAAACGAAGCATATATCTCAGAGTCCATACGAAACATCTCTTCACCCACATCAATAACATTAAAACCGTTTTTTGAAGCAGTTTCATTCAAAATTTTACTTTTTTCTCTATAATGAGAAACATACTCCGTTTGATAGGATGAGCCAGCATATATAGGTAATAACACCAAAAAAAATGACGCATTTCTTTTTTTTGACGTCTTATATATTTGTGTAAGTATTTGTTCCGTCAATTGTTCTTTCATCTTTTTTTGTTTTGATTGAAAATGAATCGTAATGGATTTGAATCGTGACATGGAACGATCTATAGCAGTAGATAGATGAAGTTCTGATAAAGCAACTCGCATATGAAAGAGCCACGTCGGCAAACCGAGATTTTGTCGTACGGGATAATTTATATTCGTTAGAATTCCATTCTCTATTTGAAAAAAAGGTTTTCCGTACAATCCAATAAAAAATGGTGTCAGCATTCTCTCTACATCATCATCGATGATCGCCATAATATGGATTGAATGTGGTATATGTTCTGCATCTCGTTGATACCGAAGATACATCTGGTCCATCCCATAGCCATCCTGGCCAAAATTAAACGTATTCCATCCATTGGCATGCAAAAGTGAGCACCATGTGTCAAAATCGCCTACTCCGCTTCCGAATGTAAACGAATCTCCTGAACAAACAACTTGTATGGAAGAATATATATCTGTCTGTTCAGTTATTCGATGTCTATCCTCGTTTATTGTAATGTCTTTCCCTTGACCAAACACGTTGGTAAGATGAATATTGGGTTTATTGATCCAACCAACAAGAGAATCATAATCCAAGTGTTTCACTTGAAAAAAATTAGTACTATTCCTAATAAATGAACGAACCGCGTAAAACCATCCAACACTTCCTTCAACCACAATAAACAGTACGCAGCAAAGAATAATTCCAACCAAAATATTATAAAAAATTCGTTTAAAGAAGCAAAAAAAGTTACAAATAGATGGCATAAAAATAAGTTTACATTCCAATCTTAAATTCAACCACATCCCCACCCTGCATGATGTATTCTCTACCTTCCTGCCGTACTTTCCCTTGTTCTTTTGCGTTTTTCCATCCTTGTGCACTCACAAAATCCTCAAATGTCACGCAATCTGCTTTGATAAATTTCTTTTCAAAATCCGTATGAATAACTCCTGCTGCTTGCGGCGCTTTCGTACCACGGACAATCGTCCATGCACGTGCTTCTTTCACACCTGTTGTCAAAAAAGAAATAAGCCCTAGCATCTCATACGCTTTTTGAATAAGCCGATCTAGTCCCGATGCCGATAATCCTAAACTCGCTAAATAGTCTTTTTGTTCCTCCGGCGTCAAACTCGACAACTCACTCTCTGTCTTGGCACAGATTACTATTGATTTGTCATCCTGAACTTGTTTCAGAATCCCATCGGATTCCGACACATTTAATACGAACATGGCTGGTTTCATGGACAATAAATGCAAATCCTGTATCAACCCTTTCTCTTCTTCATCCGTCACTACATCCCGGGCATTTTTACCATTATTTAATGATTCTTTTAATCGCACAATCAAGGACCATTTCTTTTCCGCTTCGTGTTCAACTTTCCCTCTGGGCTCCATCTGTTTTTCTAGTGTCTGAAGATCAGCTAGGATGAGTTCTGTTTCAATAATGTCTCTATCACGTGAAGGATTTATATCTCCAGCAACATTGACAACTGACGGATCTTCAAAATACCTCACCACATGACAAATAATGTCAGTTTCCCTGATATGCGACAAAAATTTATTACCAAGTCCTTCTCCTTGAGACGCTCCTTTGACAAGTCCCGCAACATCCACAAATTCAACAACTGCCGGAATAATGGGTGGTAGCTTTTCCATCTTTTCTTCAATTTTGGTAATCTCTGCAATCTTTGTCAGACGCGAATCCGGCACCGGTACTACACCAATATTGGGTTCAATCGTACAAAACGGATACGGAGCTGCATCCGCAACCTGCTTCTTAAGAAGCGCATTAAACAAGGTCGACTTCCCCGCATTCGGCAGTCCAACAATTGCTATTTTTAAATTCATGAAGAGATTGTATCACGATAAAGGATTTTAGAGGAGGTTAAAGGAATTTAAGGTAGATTAAAGGATATATTTTATAATGACTTCGGCGAGGCCATCTTTATCTGCATCAGCAACAACTACATCTGCTGCTTTTTTCAATTTCTCTGTTGCATTGCCAACAGCTATTTTCAGTCCAACGGAATCAAATAATGGCAGATCATTATCCCCATCCCCAACTCCAATGATTTCTTTTTTTTGAAGATCCAACATACGAATAAGCTCATGGAGTGCATGAAGCTTTGTGGCATCTTTTTGAGTAATATTAAAATTAATCGTTCCATCAACATATCCTGGCCCCTGATGAACGACAATATCTGTAATTATAGAAAGTTTTCGTCTTATTTCTATGGTTTTTTCATTTGGTATATTCGATATATACACAACGCTTTCTTCTTTCCCCCTCCACTCTGTTATATTTGGAAAGCCATCAAGCTGACTTGCACAAAAAATTTCATATGGATACTTTTTAACAATCCGAACTATATCCATAACCTGCTGTTTGCTCATATATTTTTTCCAAAGTATTTTCTGAGAAACAGGATCAATGATTTCTGCTCCTGCAGAAATGACAGATGGAGCAATAAGTTGTAAGGGCTCTATCACCCATCGTGCTGTTGACCAAATTCTGCCTGTTGCTGCACAAATGTGAGCTGTTCGTTTTGCCTTTTGTACAACATCAACAAGTCGCTTCGATGGTTTGGCATACTGTGCATTAGCAACAGCCGTTCCATCAATATCAAAAATAACAGCTTTATACTTCATGGTGATCCTTCGCAAACGTCCGTATCAACATTGCCAAAATGATAAGACCTCCCCCAACAAAACTTCCAAAAGAAGGCATTTCTCTAAAGAAAAGATATCCAAAAATAATGCCCGCAACAATTTCAATAAGCATGAGTATCATCCCTGTCTGCGCAGAAACTTTTTTAAATCCGTATACAATAAGAAATCCCGTGCTCATAAAAAGACACCCTAACAAGCATGAATAGATCCACGCTGGAGTCCATGATGGTGCAATCCATGATTCACGTAATACTAAGGAAGTAACAAACGGAAAGACGAACGCATACGCGGTATCAACAACATTGAGCTGTAAAATAGAATAGGAAGAAGAAATTTTTTTCGAAAACACATTCCATCCAGGACTGAATGCACCTGAGATAATTGCAAGAATTACATACAGGAGTGTGTCTCCCTGAATGTGAACAGAATATATGAGAGATAAAGCAATAAAGGAAAGAATAAATGCAAAAATCCCACTTTTTGTTAGTTTCTCTTGAAAAAGCACAATGCCTAAGATATATCCCACGATCATGGATGACGCGTACGTCAAAAAATACGCAGTCCCGATGTCTAATTTAATAAACGCAATATAAATAGTGAGAAAACTAATAAACCCGCAAAAACTCCGAAGAAAAAACCATACATAATCTTTTCTTTGTATATTCTTCCATTGTCCTTTTATGAGAAAAACAAACGGTACCAGGAATACTAATGCACCGATACATCGTACCCACGCCTGATAAAACATAGGGATTGAAAAACCAATGAGTTTTGTAAAAACGCCAAAAAAACCGTACAATATGCCCGCTGTGATAAGCGCAATCTCACCTCGATAGTTCATACCTTCATCTCCAATCCAAATAACGCAAGTGCATCTTCAAACCGTTTCTGCCGTTCAGGAATAAAAATTGAAAATTTTATATTTTGACAGACCTTCCACAAGATTGTTCTTAATTTAAACAATTTCATTTTTTCTACAAGATGATCCGGCCTTGGTTTCAATGATAAATAACCTTCTAATAATTTTTCCTCCCGCGGATACAATGTTTTCCATGTTGGACAGGACGCTAAATCCAAAACCGTGTCGCCAGCAACAGCTGCTTCCCAATCAAATACAGCTGACACTTCAAATGTTTTAGGATCATACCGGAGATTGTGGTCTGCTAAATCATAATGTACAAGTGAAGACTTCTTGCAACCACATAATGATTGAGAAGAACGAAATACCCCCCGTAATTTTTCAGCCGTATAAGTTGTGATATATCCAGCATGCTCAATTTCCTGAATTTCTTCTTCTAGTTGTATTTGAATGTACTCAAACAATGATGTACTTTCGCCAATGAATTTGCCTTCAAGCACCTTTTCTGGTGAAAACTGCCCAAACCCACTCACAGTAATTTCGCTTAACCGAGCCACCAACTGCCCTATTGAAAAAGAAAAGGTATCGTAGTTTTCTTTCGTTCCATGAAACTCAATTTCTGCATCAAGCCCTTGCACCATTTCCTGAATTTGAAAATCAAATGGATATATATTCCTTGAAATATCAACGTGGATAATATGATTTGCTGGAAGTCCGTGCGCACGAGCAACGTTTGACACAAGTTGTTCTTTAACAAGTTGCACTTCCGGTTCCTTTGGTCCTAAATTTGCACGGAAAAACAAATCTTCACTCTGTTCAAGATGTACAACATACGAAACGTGTGGCAGTCCGATATTGAGCGGCTTTTCAAAACCAATAACTTTTTTATTCAATACACGCTTGAAAATATCGGAAATGAGAGAAGTATCAAACAACTGATATTTCTTTGTTTTATACACCAATGCTTCCTCAACCGTCCGATTTGCTCCCCCGCTTGTATTATAAAAAGGAATCATAATAATGAGCAAATTGTAACACAAAAATAGTCCGTTAAGATGGTATAATTTTGTTCATGACAAATAATCATGTTGTTATAGTCATTCCCGGACTCGGAGACGCAGTACGACGATTGTCTCTATTGACTCATCATTGGACGTCTTATGGTCTAACTCCCATTGTGTATCCGCTCTGGTGGTATGACAAAAAGGATTTTAACCCGAAACTCAACGCGCTTATCACACTCATTGATCAATACATAAAAAACGGAGACAAAATCTCACTCGTTGGCGCAAGTGCCGGAGCGAGTGCGGTACTCAATGCGTTTATTGAACGAAAAGATAATATTCACAAAATAATCGCCGTCTGCGGCAGGTTACGAATGGGAGATCAACGGGGTTTCCGTTCTTTTTTATCACGAACAAAAGAAAGTCAATCCTTTGCCCAATCCGTACAACTTTTTGAAGGCCGTGAACATGAGTTAACCAACAATGACAAAGAAAAAATTATGACTGTGCATGCTTTGTTTGGCGATGAACTCGTTCCTGCTGATACCGCAACGCTTGCTGGTGCTCATAACATTGTCGTTCCCATGTTTGAACACGTTCTGAGCATCGCCCTGTCCCTCACCCTCTTCTCCAAACCTCTCATTGAATTTTTAACAACAGAGAAATAAATTCTATATTTCAACGAAATCATCATCCACCATTGTTTTCGTATTTGGAAAAATTTCCTGAGCTACTTTTTCTGCGTCTTTGCGCATTTCAAGCGTCGTATAAATACGTGCATCAAAATGCGTCAATAGCAATCTTCCAACGCCAGCGTCTTTGGCAAGTTGCGCTGCATGCTCGGGATTTGAATGTCCCCATCCGCTATGCGAAATATGACCAGGTTCAAGTGAGGATTCGTGAATAAGAATATCCGCGTTTTTCGCCAACTCCATACTTTTTTCATTTACTCCGCAATCACCTGAATAAGAAATTATTTTTCCCTCCAAATTAAACCTGTACCCGAAATCCAGTGATGAATGAAACAAATGAAAGCAAGAAACCAAACAGGGATGTGTATGATTTCCCTCAGATAATTCCATCATCATTGTTTTTGTATTAAGCTTATCAATAGAAACCGTAAACGGTGTATTCATGAAGGTTTTCAAGGAATTTCCCAAACTTTCCGGAACAACAGTAGTCATTCCCTGAGGAAATCGGAATTTTTGGAGAATATGTAGTCCCCAAATGTGATCTATATGCAAATGGCTGATGAAAAGATAGATGGGTTTTTTCGTATCCGTAATATGCTGATTTAATTTATATATCCCGCCACCCGCATCTAGAACAATATATGCCTCTTTGCTATCGATGAGTATACACGGCGTCACCCCAGTTTCCGTATCAAACCATCCATTGGTACCAAGAAAAAAGATTTTCACAATGAACCTATTGTATCAAATATTTCCCTGTATACGATGCCTTAACTTTGGCTATTTCTTTCGGCGTGCCTTGAGCGATGAGATGGCCACCAAGATCACCTCCTTCTGGGCCTAAATCAATCACCCAATCGGAATTTCTAATTACATCGACATTGTGTTCAACCACAAATACCGTGTTACCTGCGTCAACAAGTTGGTTGAGAAGTATCAATAATTTTTCAACATCGGCAAAGTGAAGTCCTGATGTTGGCTCGTCCAAAATATAGAACTCGCCTTTTTGCTGCAAACGGCTCGCAAGTTTCAGTCGCTGACATTCACCACCAGAAAGTGTATCAAGCGTCTGCCCCATCTCAATATACGAAAGACCAACATCCATCAAAAGCTGCATCTGCTTTTGTATTTCCTCATCATCAAAAAAATCATAAATCTCAGTTGCCGTCATCTGCAATACCTCCACAATCGTCTTTCCGTGATAGAGGTATCGCAATACTTTTTCTTTGTACCGTGTTCCATGACACACTTCGCAGGGAATCTTCACATCCCCTAAAAAATTCATATCCATTTCCATAAATCCAACTCCTTTGCACGCGCTACATCCTCCATGACTATTAAAACTAAACAGGCTCGGATGTATACGATTCTCGTTCGCAAAATGATCACGGATCCGATCAAACGCGCCAACATACGTTGCAATACATCCGCGTATACTTTTCCCAATACTGGATTGGTCAATCACCACAACATCATCATGCTGACTTTTTATTTCCTCAACAAACGAACTTTTCCCTGATCCAGATACGCCAGTTAAAGCAACTAAAACGCCTTGAGGAATCTGTACAGTGAGATCTTTTAAATTATTTCTCTTTGCATGTTTTATTTCTACATTCCCTTTTGCTTCCCGATATGCTTTTTTATCTGCAATTCGAAGTGTGCTGTTCAAATATTTGCCTGTCAAAGAATTTTTGTTTGCCAATATTTCTTTAACTGTCCCCATGGCCACAATTTCTCCGCCTAATTTTCCTCCCCCTGGACCAACTTCGATAATATAGTCCGAACTGCGGATGACAGACTCATCGTGTTCAACAACCAGAACCGTGTTGCCACTATCTCGAAGCCGTCGTAAATTCGTAATCACATTTCCAACATCCCTCGGATGCAGTCCTGCTGTTGGTTCATCCAACACATAAATTGTTTCAACAAGATCACATCCAAGCTGTCTGGCCATCTTTACGCGCTGTGCTTCGCCACCGGATAATGTATCTGTTGAACGATTGAGTGTCACGTAACCCAAACCAACACTGATCAAACTTTCCAACTGATCAAGAAGCCGTGGTTTAATCACCTCCGCATTTTTATGTTCAATTCTCTTTATTAAATCTAGACATGTCGTTAAAGCCATATCCCCAACCTCACCAATATTTTTTCCATGAAGCTTTACAGACAATGATTTTTCATTCAGCCGTCCTCCGTGACACGTAGGACAAGCAACAAAATCAAAGTATCTTAAATCGCTTTCAGAAGGCCCTCTGTGCACCTTTGTGTTTCTATGCATAATCCGATGTGCTACTCCTTGAAACGTAAACCGATCAACGAGATCTCCTGAAGATGCTTCAACCATCTCAGGCTTTGCGTACAACAAAATCTCAAGTTCGCGATCTGTATAATCTTGAACCTTTTTATCCATATCAAAATAATGGGTTGCCCTAATGATGCTCCATTGCCTTCCTCCGACATACCATTCGCGAGGAATAAGCGCTCCTTCATTTAAACTCCTTGACCTATCAATCATACGATCGACATTCACCTCAACTGATCTTCCTAATCCTTTGCAGGTTTTACAAAATCCATACGGATGATTAAACGAATAGTAGGAAGAATCCATTGATGGAAGTCCAACTCGAGAATATAATAATCGCAAATAGGTGTAGGCTTCAGTCAATGTCCCAACGGTTGACCTGGGATTGCCATGCACGCGGTTTTGGCTTATCACAACACTTGCTGATATCCCATGCATTTCATCAACATTTGGACGGTTACTTTTAGATAAATATCTCCGAGCAAATGAGGGTAACGATTCAAAATACTGGCGTTGTCCTTCACGGGCAATGATATCAAAGGCAATGGTGGACTTTCCTGATCCCGACACTCCCACAAAACACACGATCTTCCCACGCGGAATAACCACATCAATATGCTTCAAGTTATTCTCCGATGCGCCAATAAGCGTGATAGCTGGATTTGACAACGTGTTCATAAAGAAGTATCATAAAGCATAACGTAACGTCATAGTCAATGGGCATCATATGAAGTTAACTCTCACAGCTGGTGAACTTGCAAAACTCGCAGGAACAACCAAACGTACCATCCTCTTTTACGATCAAAAAGGGATCCTCAAGCCCACAAATATCGCTCCCAACGGCTACCGCTCCTATGAAAATAAACAAATTTTGGAGTATCAAATGATACTTCTTTTCACAACGCTTGGTATATCACTTGCCGAAATACAAAAACATTTGAGTTATAGCGGCAACTTAGAAACACTATTTACAGATAAAAAAGAAACTCTCAAAAAACAAATCAAATGGCTTTCATTTAACCTGCATAATCTTGAAACATACCTCGATAACCTAAAAACAAACGACACTATGATACACCCAACAAAAATAACCATGAAACCGTTTGATTACTACTATATTGAAAAGGTTGGACCATACGCAAAAATAAAAGGCTACTGTGAAGAACTTACAACCATGTTTACATCCCATATCACAACGCTAACGATATTTACCGGGCAAGAGTACAACCCAACAAGAAGTCATATGAAGATAGGAGCACTTGCAACATCACAAACAAAAATAAAAAAAGAATTCGAAACAAAAGTAAAAAAGGAAACTTATTATCCAGGCACAGTTCTTACCTACACCCACCACGGATCAGCAAATCTGCTTTCTTTATTTTGGAAAGAGCTGGAAAAATATGCAAAACTACACAATTTCACTATTCGCACCACTGCTTCTGATTTTGAAATCTACCGAAAGGTAAATAGTAAAGATCTCACGAAACAATATTTTGAAATCTACTTGCCAATAGTATAATATTTCTTTTCTTTTCCAAAGGTCAGATAAACGTTTAAAAATCCAAGGAGTCCGACGGAAGAAAAAATATCCCACAGTTGCCTCATCTCTTTCTGTATTCCCCTCACAACGCCAAGTTTATCAAAAGGTTGAATATTGTGTGCAGAAAATGGCATCAATCCATATCTACAGGAGTGACGCATGGTATATAAATTCATCGCCATCTCAAGAGCAAATCCGTGCGGATGCATGCGGTGAAAGACGTCAACAAGAATTGCTGTTTTTATGAACCGCTGACCAGACAGTAAAATATCACCGCGAAAATGACGTGCTTGTTTTGGTTCTTCGATGAGTTGAAGAATGAGTAGATCATAGGAATACTTTTGAAACTCCTCATACGCGCTGACTATCTCAGAGGGCTGAATATTAAACATATCTGCATCAAGAGTCAATATCGCATCCGATGCAACATGAGTAAGCCCTTTCCTTATTGCCTCTGACTTGCCCGCATTATGCGCATACCGAGTTATCAACACTTTTTTATTATTGCGAAATATATGCCGAATCTGTTTTTCTGTATCATTTGTCGACCCGTCATCGATACAAATAATTTGACCAACTGAACGAATTGGTGAAAGCGTTGAAATAATTAATTGAAGGCGTGTGGCGTCCTCATTATAAAAAGGGATAAGACAATCAAACATGCTCTATAGTATAGTGTATACTACGTCTATTACAAAGAAAAAAAGGAGTAACACCTATGATCACTCAACAACCATTATCGTATTCATTTTCTGACCTTGAACCAACTATTGATGCAAAAACAATGGAGATTCACATTACCAAACATGTTCAAGCATATATTGATAATACCAATACAATACTTAATAAATATCCGGAGTTACAAAAACTAACGCTAGAAAAAATTCTCACTGATATAGAATCGCTTCCCATATCTGAACCAGACCGTGTCTATTTAAAAAATAACGCTGGTGGAGTAGCTAACCACGTATTATATTTTTCGATTATGGGACCAGAGAAAGAATTAAATCATCCGCTCATTGAACGCATCACAAAAACATTTGGATCCCTTGACGCGTTCAAAGATCAGGTAAGTACGCTTGCAATAAAACACTTTGGCAGCGGATGGGCATGGCTTGTAGAAGACGAAAAAAAAGATTTAAAAATCTATAGCCTTCCAAATCAAAATTCACCATATACACTTGGCCACACGCCAATACTTGCCCTTGATGTCTGGGAGCATGCGTATTACTTAACGTACCAAAATCGAAGAGCGGAATATGTCAAAAACTGGTGGAATGTGTTAAAAATCCTTTAATGAATACGAGTGAAAAACAAAAAGCACACCACGCGGTATGCAAAACGAATCCCGTTATGAAAACGAACAGTGTTTTTTCTCTTTCCTAATTGTATTGCATGTTCACATGCCTTTCTAGCCTTGTAAGATAACCGAACAATAGTCTTCCGAAGTGCAAATGTTTGTTTCTGTACTGACACTCGGTCCTCAACTGATCCTGGAATACATATTTCTTTCCCAAACGTCACTCCATACCATCCATATCGGTACCATGCAAATACTACTTTTATGTTTCGTATCACCACATTTTTCCTCCATATCCAAGCTGGATCAAGATAGATACCTATCGGAACAATCGGAACATTACTTTCCATCGAAAGTCGTACTGCTCCTGTATGAAACGGTGCTAACTTGTTTCCTTTACTATTCTGTCCTTCGGGAAACAAAAGAATTGACGCACCGCTACGCAACTGCTTCAGCGCTTCTTCATACACAGCATGTTTATCAGAAGACACTCGTATTTGATTGGTATAACGAAGGAGCGCTCCAAAAATAGGCACGTTAAATGCATGCTCGGTAATAAGAACCGTAACCCGCTTCCTAATAATCGGAAGGACGTACATGGGATCAAATAAATTAGGGTGATTAGCAATAAAGATGCATTGCTTGCTTCTCTTCTCTTTTGGTTTCGAAACCACAAGAATAAGGAAAAGCTTAGTATAGACATACAACAAAGCCACAAATATCCAATACAAAAGTGTTTTCATAGAATTATCGTTTTTTCAATCAGTGCCTTTTTCATCTCCCCTACTAAGTATAACGATCCGGTAACCAGAATGGCAGTCTCTTCTTCCTGACTCGCAACTGCTCCTTGAAACGCATGAATCGGATCATGATCAACACCTACATCTTTTTTTGTGATAAGACGTGCAAGCTCTTCGGGATCTGTACATAATTGACTTCCCATATCTGTCTCTTTTGTAAACTTCGTAAAAATAATCGTATCAGCAATATGTGCAATCAGCGGCACAATCTTTTCTGCGTCTTTGTCTTTTTTCAAAGCTAAGATAACAACAAGTTTTTTGTACGAAAAACACTTTGGAAATGTTGAGGCCAGAGCACGCATTTTGTCTTCATTATGCGCTCCGTCCAAAACAATAAGCGGATTTTTCCGTACGACCTCCATTCGACCGGCAATCTGCGCGCACTCAAACGCATCAGAAATATTTTTTTCTGTAATACGATATCCTTTTTTAATAAGTTCATCCGCAGTCATTTTCGCCAGTGTTGCATTTTGTTTTTGAAATTCACCGAGTAATCCGAGTTTGATATGCGATTGTTTTGTCATATCAAGAAATCGCACTTGCACGTTCACATCTCTACATTTTTTTGTAATAATGTCTTTCACTGACGGTTGTGTTGCACCAGACACGACAACACATCCCGATTTAATAATTTCTTTTTTGTCATCGATAATTTTTTCAACTGTATCACCTAAAATTTGTGTATGGTCAAGCCCGACATTCGTTACAACCGCAACCAGTGTCCTTTTCACAACATTAGTACCATCAAACCTTCCACCAAGCCCAACCTCAACAACTGCAATATCAATCTTGTGACGGATAAACGCGAGAAATGTCATAGTCACAAGAATTTCAAAATACGTCGGCTTTCCGAATTTACTCGTTTTCATTCTTTCTATATGTGGTATGACAACATTAACTAATTCAATAAATTCATCATTTGAAATTGGTTTGTTATTAATCTGTATCCGTTCAGTTGGAGATACCAGATGCGGAGAAATATGAAGACCAACGACATACCCTGCTTCTTTTAAAATTGAGGAAATGAGATATGATGTCGAACTTTTTCCAGACGTTCCCGTTATATGAACGCAGGGAAATTTATCTTGAGGATCATCTAAAAGATGCAATAAATACTTTTGCCTATCCAATCCGAATTGTCCAGCAAACTTTACCTCATCTGCTTTTGGGATAAACGACATCACATACCGATTCGCCTCTTCAAACGTCTTGACCATAGGTGTATTATAGTGTGAGAAAGGAAAAATTCCTATGTTTTGGTTCTATCCTCATATGTTTTGGTTCGGATCCGGATTCTTCCCGACACTCATCAATATATTTTTCATCATTCTTTTTATTTCCTTTGTGTTTTCCCTTTTTCGCTCAAAAAACGGGCAGGGGGAACAAGAAAAAGAAGAGAGACCGCTGGAAATTCTCAAAAAACGGTATGCAAACGGTGACATCACAAAAAAAGAGTTTGAGCAGATAAAGAAAGATATCGCAAATTAACGCTTTATTTTGAAATACGTATAAGAAGATCGGCTCCGATGTTTGACCCAGGACGGATGCGTGAAAGGGTAAAACGATCTTGCGGATTGATAGTAATACCAGGACGTGTTCCCATTGCTATGGTAAATCCAGATTGTTCGACTTCATTCATCGCATATTCATCGTATGATCCGTTAGGGTATGCAAATGAAACAACGGACTTGCCAATAAGCGTTTCTAACGTTGTTTTACTTTCTCTCAACTCCTTTTGTATTTCATGAATAGGAGCATGGCTAAAGCTGAGATGATGAACCGTATGGGCACCAATTTCGACTAGCCCTTCTTGTGCTATTGTCTTAATCTGCGTTTCAGCCATATAATTCCTATACCCGATAAATCCGGAAATAATATAGGCAGTTGCCTTCACACGATATTTTTTGATGATCGGATACGCATCTGTATAAAAATCCCGATACCCGTCGTCAAATGTCAGAAGGATTGGTTTTTTTGGTATATCCAATTTTCCATCAAATATTTCACCTAATTCACGTGCAGTAATAAAGGTATATCCGGCATTTAATAATGTTTGTATCTGATGCTCTAATATATACGGCGTGATATTCAGTGACTGTCTGATCGTATCCCTTTTATCAGTGACATATTCAATGTAGTGATACATGAGAATAGGAATTTTCTTGGGCCAAATTGGTTTTATTTGAGAAAAAAATTTTTCCGGCTTCGTTGAAACACGTAAAGTTGTGGAAGGATGTCGTAACCTCCCCATCAACATCCACCCCCAATAAAAGATAATGGGAATAAGGAGTATTGCAAAAATAAAATACACGCGCCAATATAATTTCAAATCACTCATTATCATCAGTGTACCACATGATATAATAAAAAAATCGTGAAGAAACTATCAATTCCAGTTGTTCCTCATGTTCTTGGAAATAAACAATTTATCAAACTATGGCTGTCTCAACTATTAACAATAACTGGGTTAAATATTGTTAATTTTGTATTGCTACTTCAACTTTTTAACAAAACAAATTCAACCCTCGCTGCATCTTTTCTTTGGATAGCCTACAGCATCCCCATTCTTCTCGTTGGACCTTTTGCTTCGACGGTCGCAGATATTGTGAATCGAAAAAAACTTCTTGTCATAACGACACTTCTTCAATCACTCACCATCCTTCTTTTTCTTTTTACTGGAGATCGATATTTTTTACTCTATACCATTCTTTTTGTCTACTCACTGATCTCTCAATTTTATTTACCCAGCGAATCCGCCACCCTTCCTGCTCTTGTAACCAAAGAAGAACTTCCTGAAGCCAACGGACTTTTTTTACTTACTAAACAAGCTGGTATGTTAATCGGTTTTGGATCCGCCGGTTTTTTAAGTAAATATCTTGGATTTCACCCAACACTTATTCTTTGTTCAATCCTTCTTGCTATAGCATGCATAAGCGTTGCAAGTTTACCGAAAATGTCTCACCAACGAAGATTGGATATTGAAACCGACCTGACGCAATTTTTCTCTAAAGTTCTTGATGGCTATCGGTATATTAAAAACAACAAACAAATACTCTATCCTATTTTACTTGTTGCCGGTGGAGAAATCATCATGTACATTATCGCCATCAATATCCCTGCTCTGGTCAAAGAGCTTCTCAATATTGCTGTTGAAGACGCCGCGCTGTATATCATCATTCCTGCTCTCGTTGGAGCCATGCTTGGTGTTTATATATTTCCAAAAATTCTACGGAAACAAATACGGAAGATATTAATCATCAGAACGGCCATCCTCGGATTGGCTCTCTGCTTTTTAGCAATTGGAGTTTTTCTTCCTCTTGTTCCCCTTGAAATTCGGCCGTTCTTACTTCCCATCATTTGCTTTATGACTGGAATCAGTTTTGTCGGCGTACAAATTCCTTCTCAAACACTCATGCAGGAAGTAACACCTCCTGACATGATGGGTCGACTGTGGGGAAATTTATGGTTTCTTATGACGATCGCAACCATCATTCCTATGTTTTTGTCTGCCTCAATTACCGAAGTTTTAGGTGCTCATACCTTCTTTGCACTCTTAGGTGGTATCATCAGTATGGTGTATCTCATGACATTATCAAAAATACATATTGATCACTTGCCCAAACAATAAGGAGAAAAAAATGAAAGCAAAACATCCAGAACATCAGTATCTCGACCTCATGGCTGACATCATGAAACATGGAAAGTGGAAAGTCTCCCACTCAACAGGAGTAAAACTCAAAAGTGTATTTGGGAGAATCTGTCGATACGATCTCTCAAAGGGTTTTCCTCTTTTAACCACAAAAAAAATGTTTACGCGCGGTGTTATTCACGAACTTATTTGGTTCTTATCAGGTGAATCAAATATCAAATATCTCGTCGATAACAATGTTCACATCTGGGATGAATGGGCATACAAAAAATACGAATGGGCAGTAAAAGATGGAAAAACGAAATCTATGACTTATGAGGCATTTATAGAAAAAGCAAAAATAGATCCAAAATTTCTTGCCAAATGGGGAGAACTCGGTCCTGTATATGGAGTTCAATGGCGACACTGGGTAACAGGACGAAAGGATACTGTTGACCAGCTCGGATGGGCTATTGAAAAAATAAAAAAGTATCCGCAAAAAAAACACTACATCATCAGCGCGTGGAATGCCGGATGTATCTATGAAATGAGCGGATCTCACAGTGCTTCTGTGGTCATTGCTCCCTGCCACACGATGTTTCATATAAATATCACAGGAGATAAACTATCGCTGCTTCTTTACCAACGAAGCGCAGATTTATTCTTGGGAGTACCTTTTAATATTGCCTCCTATGCATTGTTAACCATGATGCTGGCACAAGTCACTGGCTACAAACCCGGTGAATTTGTCCATGTTTTTGGAGACGTCCATATTTATGAAAACCATTTCAAACAGTGCCGCGAGCAACTGAAGCGAAAACCCTACAAATTCCCGACGCTCAAACTGAATCCTGATATCAAAACAATAGATGCATTCAAATTTGAAGACATTACACTAGAAAACTATAAATTCCATCCGCCAATCAAAGGCGACATCACTGTTGTTGGTGGATTTTAGCTATGACTATTTCAATCGTTGCTGTCATGGATGAAAAACGAGGCATTGGAAAAGAGGGTCGCATCCCATGGCACATCAAAGAAGACCTCGTACGATTTAAAAATCTTACGCTTGGTAAAACGGTCATCATGGGCAGAAAAACATTTGAATCAGTTCTTTCTTATTACGCAAAAAGCAAAAACCCAATCCCTGATAGAAGACATATTGTCGTAACTCATGACGAAACCTATCATCCTGCTATCCCCGATTCCTATGTCGCCCATTCAATGGAAGAAGCATTAACCATAGCAAGAAAAATTGAACCAAAGGAAGTAGTTATTTCCGGCGGCGGTCAACTATTTGCTCAAGGTATCCAAAACGCAGACAAGCTCTATCTTACCATTGTCAAAGGAGCCTTTGATGCAGATACCCATTTCCCGGACTACTCCAGATTTTCCAATGTTGTATCAAAAGAAGAAAAGCACGATGATAAATACGCGTATACATTTTTGGAATTAACGCCATGAACATAACAGATATCCAAACAAAACAAATACTTGACTCAAAAAATCATCCAACAATAGAAGCAACAGTCACGCTTAAGGATGGACAGTCATTTATCGCTTCTTCTCCATCTGGAGCCTCTACAGGCACTACAGAAGCAGTGGAGATACCAGTTAATCAAGCATTGAACAACATTACGACAATCATCAAACCAGCACTTGTTGGCAAAGATGTAACTAATCAACGAAATCTTGATGGCATCATGATTTCCCTTGATGGAACTGAAAATAAAAGTAAATTGGGCGGAAATGCAACAACTGCCATATCTATGGCACTTTCCAAAGCAGGCGCCCATGCAAAAGGAATTCCTCTCTATCAATATTTTGGGACTCTTATTGGCAACACTTCCTTCCGACTCCCTACTCCGATGTTCCTTGTCATGGAAGGCGGGAAACATGGCAATTGGGCGACAGATATCCAGGAATTCATGATCATTCCAAATAGCAAAAAAAATACTTCATTTCAGGAGCGTTTTGATATTTGTAATAAAGTTTTTGAGACACTCGAACAAATTCTAAAGTCAAAAAATTATTCTCTCACCATTGGTTTTGAAGGCGCATTTTGTCCCAAAGAACTCACGGGTAATGAAGAAGCCCTGCAACTGATAACATCTGCAATAGAGCAAACACAGACAGATGCAACCATTGCTATTGATGCAGCTGCATCTGAATTTTTGAAAAAAGAAAATACTATATCGTGGATGGAACAAATTGTGAGTTGGTCCAATAAATATCCCATCTCATCATTTGAAGATATATTTGATCAAGAAGATTGGAACAACTGGACAACACTAACAGAAACTCTTGGAAGCGCTCACTTAATTGTCGGCGACGATCTTGTCACAACAAATGTCACGCGCATTCAAAAAGCTATAGATCTGAAGGCAATGAACAGTTGTATTATAAAAATAAATCAGATCGGAACAATCTCTGAAACCATCGATGCAATACAATTAGCTGACAAAAACAATCTCACCACTATCATTTCGCACCGCGGTGGAGAAACAATGGACACAACCATTGCAGACCTCGCTGTCGGCACCTCCACCTACTGTAAATTCGGCGGCCCCCGCCACCCCGAACGAATGGCCAAATACAATAGACTTTTTGAAATTGAAAAAGAACTTCGAGATTGATATTCGTATGAAAAAAAGAAATATTTCAGTAACTCTTGAATGTTTCATTAAAAAAGATAATAAGTATTTAATGCTGCATCGAGGGAAACACAAAAAAATAATGCCAGATGTATGGATGGCTCCTGGTGGACACATCGAATTTAATGAGGGACTTTTTGAAGCAGCAAAACGAGAGATAAAAGAGGAAACGGGACTTGAAATTACTAATCTCAAAGTGAAAATTGTCGGTACTGCATACTTAAAAGACTTGGATCAGGAACTTTTTTTTCATTTTGTTACAGCTGATTATTTAAAAGGAACTCTCACACAAAATCCGGAAGATGGCGAGCTTGTTTGGTTAACACCAGAAGACATCGATAAACTACCGACTTTACTTTCAGAAATACATGAAGTATTACCGTATATTTTCAACAATAATAATGATGTAGTTTCATATAAGGCAGTTTATACAAAAGGAAATAAAATGACGGAGTTTTGCCTTGAAAGTTCTAAATAATCTTTGTGGCTCAAGGCCAGGCCTTAAGCGGACTAAACTCTTATTCGGACGTCGACGATGCGAGCACCACGATCTTCAGAAAGCAAAATACAAGGATTTATGTCAAGTTCGGATATTTCCGGGTGATCGGACATGAGTTGTTGGACTTTTCCAATCACATCAACAACTGTTTCTCTATTATACGATGGCCCTCCGCGAAAATGATCAAATAATTTCGCAATATGTAACTGATTCATCATATCCATAACATTTTCTTTTGAAAGTGGTGCAATGCCAAATGCCGTATCGTTAAATACCTCAACCGTCACTCCTCCAAATCCCACCATAATCATCACACCAAACAAAGGATCGCGGGTTGCACCAATAATAAGCTCTATTCCCTTCTCTTTTACCATCTCGACAAGCAATACGCCTTCCAATTTTGCATTCGGTGCGTTTTGTTTCACATCACACATCATCTTTTCATATAAAGATTCAACCGTCTCAGCTGTTATATTAAGGACAACTCCCCCAACATCACTTTTATGGGTAATGTCAGGCGACACTATTTTCATGGCGCACGATACACGCAGTAAATCCATCACTGTTTTTCCATCCTTTGCACTTCCCGCAAATCCGCTTGCAACGACAGGAAACCCATATGTTTTAAGTAATGTCATTGCCTCATATTCAGGGACCATGCCAGTAGTAAGTTTCTTTCCATCAGTTATTTTTGTAACTGGTAACTCCGTAAAGATTTGTTTTGAAACCCGTGTATATTCAACAAGAAGACCTAATGCTTTTGCTGCATCCTCTGGATAGTCACATACCGCAACATTTCCTTGTTTGAGTACGTCAACTCCGAGAAGAACCCGATGCTGACCCATAAACGAAACAATGATTGGCTTGTCTGTTGTTTTTTTTACTTCAACAATACTTTGGGCTATCTCCGTAATCGGCGTTCCTCCTTGCGGAGTTAACAATACCAACAAGGAATCAATCGCATCATCAGCGCATACTGAGGCAAGTGCCCTTCCATATCGGTTTGTGGTTGCATCGCCTAATAAATCTATTGGATTATTACTCCTTGTTAATTTTGGAACCGCAAGTCCAGCAGCAATGGCTGCATCGGTCACGAGAATTCCCGGCCCACCGGCGTTAGTAATAACCGCTACCCGATTTCCCTTAGGAAGTGGGTTATATAAAAATGATGAAGCTGCGGTAAATAGTTCAGGGATCGTTCCGACCCTCAACACTCCAGCTTGCCGAAATAGCGCATCATAATATATATCTTTTCCCCCTAATGCGCCTGTATGGGAAACCGATGCGGCCTTGCCTTCATCAGATTTTCCGGATTTAAGAAGAAGAATTGGTTTATGAATTTTTTTTGCATTATTTAAAAATTCCGGAATTCTTGTCACGTCTTCAATGTATGCAAGTACTACCCGCGTCTTAGCGTCACTTGCAAAATAATCAAACAAATCCACCTCATCCACGCACGCTTTATTACCGATGGAAACAAACTTGGAAAACCCCAAATTCAAATGTTTCGCATAATCAATAACCGCAGTGCACAGCGCTCCACTTTGCGATACAAACGCTGCGCCGCCAAAGGACGGCATATCAGGGGCAAACGACGCGTTCATTCCAATCTCCGGATTAATCACTCCTAAACAATTCGGGCCAATAATCGTCATTCCGTAGTGATTGGCCAACTGAACAATTTCCTTTTCTTTGAGAGCGCCTTCAACACCAGCTTCCTTAAATCCAGCGGAAATGATGATCATAGTCTTCACGCCTTTCGCCCCCGCTTCCTCAACTATCGAAGTAACAATAGGAGCAGGAACTGCAACAACAGCTAAATCAACAGGATCCGCTATATCTTTCAGATGATCTTCACGATGAATCAAAAACGTTTTCCCCTTGAACGTCGATGTGATATTTTCAACAAGACTGTATCCGACGCTCCCAATTTTCTCCGATGCACCGACAATAGCAATGGATTTTGGATAAAATAGAGATTGCCAATTTTGTATCATATATCCATCATACGGCACTACCCATAACCGAAACAATAGAATGTTTCTGATATAATAATCATGCATGATCAATTTCATCAGCAATGTCGCCAAAGAAGCAGGTTCTATCATACTCAAATCATCTAAAACAACTGTTCGTAATAAGGAACACGGAGGAAATATAGTTCTTGTGTCTGATATTCAAAGTGAGCAATATATTCTCTCTTCGATTCAAAAAAAATACCCAGGTCACACCATTTTATCTGAAGAGACACCTAGCTCCATCGATCATCTGGAAACAATCGCAAATGTGTGGATTGTTGATCCCCTCGACGGAACAACAAACGCAAAACACGAAATCCCTTTTTATTCTATTTCTATCGCATATGTCCAATATGGAAAGGTAATTGCAGGTGGCATATACGATCTACTGAGAGATGAGTTTTTCTATGCAGAGAAAGGGAAAGGTGCTTTTTGCAACGGTAAACCAATTATCATTACTGATGCAACAAGTATTGATGGACTCATTATCAATATCGGCTCTCCATACAATCAGGAAAATTTTCAATTAACCTATCCATTTGGAAAAGCATTTCATGAACACGGAGCACGGATAGTCAATTTTGGATCTTCGGCACTAGAATGTGCATGGGTAGCAAATGGAAGGTTAGGAGCGTACCTTGAAGCAGGACTAAAATCGTGGGACATTGCAGCAGCGAATCTTTTGGTATCTGAAGCAGGTGGTGTTATGATAGATCCATACAAGAAAAATCATTTTTCAATTTTTGATCAAAAAGCAATACTTGTTGGGAATCAAAAAATAGTTGATGTATTATATGATGTAATGAAAACGTATGAAAATAAATAGGAACAAAAAAGACAATACTTTTCTCTACATTATCTCGACCGTTACCTTTATTTTTCTTGGAATTATCCTCACAACGGTAATCAATAAAACAAAATCCAGCGACGTGCGAGCCAAAGCAAGCGCAACAGCAGGAATTGAGGCAACGGCAGTTGTATCATCAGTTGATTCTGAAACAAATGCAATTAAAGTTGATGAATTAACATTTGCAAGCAGTAAAACGAATCTCGGATCGTGGACTATTACCCCGCCATCCTCGTTTCTTTTATCCTCAATTATTGTCGGAAACGCAATAAAACTCACTATTGATCCAACGCATTTTGATATT
>Ga0208375_1001616_pt1 | contig 24326 bp, 26 predicted proteins | sample RifOxyD1_FD_184038 | JGI IMG/M metagenome (GOLD analysis project Ga0208375, IMG submission 184038) | Soil microbial communities from Rifle, Colorado - Rifle Oxygen_injection D1 (SPAdes) | ecosystem: Environmental > Terrestrial > Deep subsurface > Rock core/Sediment | place: Rifle, Colorado...
TTGGTTGCTATGGTACAACACCAGACGTCCACACTGGACTCTTGGACTAATTTCTCCCTTGAGGTATATTGTATCTACATTACCAGAGTCTGAGTGCCATATGATGTGGACTAGTACACAGCATTGACGCCTGCCAGTCGCATGGTATACTGGAACACACGTGACTTATTATGACCATTCACACCCCGAAACCTGTTAATACTCGCCATCGCCTCTACATTGGGCTCGCGCTGCTTTCCTTTGTTGCAGCAACTTTATCGCTTGGAGCACTTAGGACGAGCGAGTGTGACGTCAGCAAGTATATTGTAGAACACAATTCTCCATCGTATGTCGACTCGAGCATAGGACTCGGCTTTCACTATCCCGCCTCGTTTACTGTGGCTACATCGACAAACCAAGAGGGACCCAAGACCGTTAGAGTGGTATCCTCGACCACCTCGGATCGCAGAGAACCGCGGCTTTACATTGAACACTCCTCAATTACTCCCTCCCATGTGGGATGGTTCAGTGACTACGCGTCCAAAGATGTGCCGTACAGCACAGTTGCAGATGAATGGAAGTATGAAGTGCTATCCCAATCTATGCTTGACCGCGGAGGAATGCGCCTTCTCAGGCAAGAGTACAACGCGTTTCCGCGAGTAACAAATCGAAGTCATTCAATGGACACTTTCGATACGACCAACGAGTATGCAGAGTATCAGTTCGTAAGGTACGTGATCTGGGGTGTTGCACACATAGTTACACTAAAAGGTCCGACTAGGTTTGATGATTACGGAGTCACATCTGTGCGGTGCCAACGCATTGCCGCACTCACTTTGATCGACGGCATTGCCAACACTGTATGGCTTGCAGATATTAGATATTAAGGTGTCGCCAGCTTCACGTTTGTAGAAGGAAAGCACCTGATGGGCGAGCCATTTGCGCATTCCGCAATATACTGCTCTAGCGTTAGGTCTTCCAACCGAACTTTTTGAAGAGCGATTCGTGTATCCGTATCTTCGTAACTCCCATTATCTTTAAACCTAACACCGAAGTGCAAGTGGTCACCATCGGTGCCAGTAGATCCCACAATTCCAAGTGGTTGCCCTTGCACCACTATTTCCCCTTCTTCCACATCCGGCCACCCCTTCAAATGCAGATAGCGCGTTTGATACCCTGTCCGCAAGTCGCGGTTGAAGTCGTGGTCAATGACCACGTGATAGCCATTAGCTGGATTGCCCGCCGAGAACGCAGCGACAACAACGACACCCCCAGCTGCGGCCAGAACTTCAACATTGGTCTCCTCCATGCGGGGTCCTCCATCTGTGCTGCTGATGTTATCGAAGTCAAGCGAGAAGTAGTTGCTCCCAGTGTGCGATGGTTTGGGGTTAGCAGCCGATCCATTGCACCCTTGGTCGCCGATTTCCGTGGTAAGCAACCAGGACTTTCCTGCGGGAAGAGGTAGCTTCAGACTCAGGCCTGAATCGTTGAAGGGTACTACGCCGAGTTTCGAGATATGCACTGCCTCAGACGTGTTGATAGGGTCAGTGGCCATATTGATGCTATCGTTCCCGCGAAAGAGTCGAGCAAGAAACCAGCGCCGCATGTCGTGTGTCACCGCAACGATGTATTGCCATGTTGAGCGTGTTTCGACGGTGGTACTCGTTTCAAGCGTCATTGCTTCGGCGCGGGCAATAAGCGAAAAGGAGGGGTGCGAGTCCACGCGCTGAAACACTGCTGTAATTGTCTTAGCGCTGTTTACTTCGATGGTTAGTCGGTCGGTCGTACCGCTTGCATCCCCTTGCCACAGTAGAAACCGATACCCAGGGGTGGCGGTTGCTTGGAGCTCGACTGTTGATCCACTAGGGTATTTCCCATCATCTCCAGGTAGAGGCAGGACTACAACATTACCTCCTGCTTCAGGATCACGCAAAGACACAACTTGATAGCGTGGTCCCGAGCTTACTGAGATTGAATGCCGCAGTTCATTGTCACTCTCATCGGACTCGCCAACCTCACTGTAAGCGTCGGTCACGACGCGAATGACGTGGTCGCCCGCAGGCAATGTGCCGAGAGAGTAGTTATTCTCACCTGCGAAGAAATAGTAGTTCGCCTGTAATGTAGCGGTAGACCACGTGTTCACTGGGTTGTCATCCACAAAAAGCCGTGTTGAAAACGCCTGACGAATATCGGCCGCTCCGGAATTGGCAAATGACCAATTAGCAAATATTGTGTCCGTCGCTGCGAACTCCGCCTTTCGTGATCTACTTGTCGTAGTATCGGTCACGATGAGGGCATGTGTCCAGTTGGGGGGTATGTACAAGGTTAGGTTTGGCAATAACTCCTGTGTCTCAATAACCAACATCACATCGTCAACACGGAAGTTCGTGACTTCACTGACATCGTTTGTGCTCGCAAAGCAGATGCTGATGGTGTTGCCAGCAAACTCCAAGAGGTCGTAAACGGCTGATTGTTGATAATATGGATTTCCAGGCCCTCCGTGCTGGTCCTTGTTGGACCATGTGTTGAGCGATTTGAGAATTGTGTTGTCAGGCGAAGCCTTGCGAATCGTGGCGCTGAAGGTATCGAAGGCAGTCGTGTTTCCCTCCAAAGAGTTAATGTTGTAGAAAAAAGAGAGTTTTGCGGATGTGGCATTGGCGGGGATAGACACGATTTGGTATGCGAGATCCTTGGCTGACTCGACACCGCCGAGCCAGAGGTACATACTTCCAAGATGTTGAAACTTGGCGTAGCTGGTTGCTTCAGCGCCACCAGACAATATCCAGCTTGTGGATCCAGACTCAAAGTCGCCATTCTGTAAAGACTGTGCCTTGCCTTGGTACGACAAAGCGATGAGAAGGAAGAACGCGGTGAAGGCACTCCAAGAGATTAGCTGGCCGGCAGATGGTAACAGTTCGCAGTGTGAGCACTGAATGCTCGGCGTGGTTGAGCCATGAGGAATGGCTGACGAATGTTTATGGGCAGGCGTCATACGTGTGGATAGTATCTAGGAAGTCTATGACCTTGCCGGGGTGAGTGGAAAATCGGTGATGGAACATCCGGAAGCCAGACGGATGCTTGCCGACCTCAGGAGAGGCCATATCACCGGTCTCATCTTCTCCAAACTGGCCCGGCTTGCCCGCAACACCAGGGAACTGCTCGAATTCGCCGAGATTTTCCGGGCACAGAATGCCGACATGATTTCCCTTCAGGAGACCATCGATACGAGCACGCCTTCCGGTCGACTGTTCTTCACCATGATCGCCGCAATGGCACAATGGGAACGCGAGGAAATCGCCGACCGGGTGAGTGCTTCCGTTGTGGTTCGCGCGAAACTTGGAAAACGGCTCGGTGGTCCAGCTCCTTTCGGATTCGAGTGGAAGGAGAAGAAACTCATCCAGAACCCGCAGGAATCCCCCATCCGCAAGCGTGTCTATGAACTCTTTCTGGCGCACCGCCGGAAAGGAGTCGTCGCCCGAATGCTGAGTGAGGCGGGATACCGGACACGGGCAGGGGCCAAGTGGAGCGACATCACGGTGGGTCGCGTCCTGCGCTGTCCCAGCGCCAAAGGTGTCTATTACCAGAACCGCACGCGTCAGACGGGCGATTGGAAATGGGAAACAAAGCCCGAGAGCGAATGGGGTGAGATAAAGCTCGATCCCATTGTTTCCGAGGAACTTTGGAACCAATGCAACCAGATTCTCGAAGAGCAAACCAAAGCCCACAAGCGTCCGGGCCGGAAACCGGTTCAGTTGTTTGCTGGTCTGGCTTTCTGTGCCTGCGGACATAAGATGTACGTCCGATCGAATTCGCCTTGCTCAACTCCAGGCGGAGATGCCAAGGCTCGAAGCTGAAGCGGACCTTCTCAAAGTGAGCAGCCTTTCCGCCGAAGAGGTTGTTTCAGAAGCTACGGATCTCTACCGTCGCTGGCCGGAAATTCCGGTGGACCACAAACGCAGAGTGGTCGAATCCATCCTGGAAAAAGTCACAATTGGCAATGGTGAGATCGAGCTAACATTGTCGTGCTTACCATCTTCTGAAGAACTGACAAAAAGCCAACAGGCGCTGTTGGGCCGGTTGGGAAGTTGTCATCGAACCGTGATTGTGACGCAACCCAAGAACTCGCCCTATATGCGGCGGTGGAAACGATATCCAGATGAAGCCAACACTTTGGGTGCCCACCTTCGCCGGAAGCGCATCGATTTGGGCCAATCCCAGGTGCAACTCGCTGCGACATTGGGTGTTACAGAATCGGCTATTTACATGTGGGAGAAAGGCAAGAACCGCCCTTCAGAGCTCCATCGATCGAGCATCATCCGATTCCTTGGCTTCGATCCCGTCCCAACACCCTGAGAGCCTACAGGCGTTCGTAGTCGATGCGCCTGTTGGGACTTTGTCACGCCGAACGAACGCTAGCGAGCACCAGAATCACCCGTCGCGAGCACCGCAAGCGACCCCAAAGGGGGAAGCGGAGACGGCCCGGTTCTCCTGGCAGACGAATGGGGACAAGCGATTAGCGGCTCGCCTCATCGCCCAGGCAGCACCTCGCGGTGAATGCAGCGTGGTCCAAGCTGGCGTTACTGACCTACAACTTGGTCAGTGCGACGCGGGGATTGTGTTTCTCGGTCGAGGAACGGACCGTGCGGATGAAGAAGTTCCGGTTGCTGCTGATTCACTTGTCTGGGCGGATGAACCGGAACAACTGCGTGATGGGTCTGCGGCTGTGTGCGAGCGCGGAAGCGATCGCGCGGATGACGAAGGTGGGGGCGGTGTTTGAGTTGCCGACGCAAGCGACCGCAGCGGTGGCGATGGGGCGCGGGAAGAACAAACGCTTCGGGTAGCGGCAAAGACGGCACTCTATAGAATCCGCCGCGGAGGAAGTGTCTCTCCGTCAGGCGGATGGATGACTTATGGAGGGCTCAGGCGAGGAATTTGGTGGGTGCAGCGCGCCCGCGCACCCCCCCCGCCGAATCCGGGCAAAACCGCCGCCGTGCCCAGCGCAAACCTCCTTAGGCGAGGATTTGGGAGGCGTCGCCATGACTTGACTCATGGCATGCCTGAGACGTAAATTTGTTGCTTGTGCGAACGGGATTTCTGGGTAACGTCGATCTGTCCGATGCAGAGATAAAGCGACGCTGATCATGGCGAGCGGCGCGAGACACAATGTTGCCACTTCATGTACTGCCCTGCAGACCAAAGTGACCTCGGGGTTCTCGGCGGAATGGGCCCTCGCGCGACGCACTATTTTGTCGAGGAACTACTCCGGGCAGTCGAAGAGTTGTGTCAGCCCATGCGAGATCAGGATTATCCGAACGTCTTCGTTCGATACGCTTGCTACCTGCCAGATCGAACGAGCGCAATCGAGACAGACTTACGCCCACTCGCGAGAGCATTACGAAAGGAGGTCCAGATCCTCAAAAAACTTGGGTGCCGTCGGGTGGTCATCCCTTGTGTGTCCGCTCATGTGGCACTTGAACGGCATTTGTCGGGCTGCCCGGTGGTCAACATCTTGGAAGCAGTGGCAACTTACCTACACCTGAATCGCCCCGGAAGTTCGGTCGGTGTGTTGGCAACGCGAGGATCCCGCCTGTCGGGAATTGTTGAGAAGTTCACATCTGGCGATCAGAAAGTTGCAGTACTGAGCCCGGATAAGGAAGATCAACTCATGGCCTTCATTTATCAGAGGGCGAAGACGGCGCAAAGTCATGGTGACGCTTCGGAACTGGTCTCCCTCGCAAACAGCCTCCGCGATCAGGGTTGTGATCTGATCATCGCAGGCTGCACCGAGGTCGAGATGTGCCTTGCTCGTCTCAACCGACTCGAGATGGAATTCGTCTTTCCACTCCAGATTGTGGCTAAAGCAATTGTATTGGACTGGCAAGGCGACCTCCCCGGAGTCCCTCGGTTCAAATGAAATCGCGACAACCACTTCTTTACGTGGACGCTGCGGCCGGTGGGTCACTAGAGAACTCACTCTCACCTGTTGCCCTGAGGAGCGTCGGTCCAGGCGCCGCTGATGCCATTAAGCGACTTTGGGTACTCGGTGGTAGCGACCAGGCTGGGAGCGATCGTTTGCCATTCGAGCGAGATCGGGACCGCGTATTTCACAGTCGACAATTCAGGAAGCTTGTTGGCAAAACCCAGCTATTGATCGCCCCCAATCGTGGCGATCTTCGAACTCGACTAACGCATACGATGGAAGTTTACCAAGTTGCCACCAGCATTGCTCGGCGTTTTAATTTGAACGTCCCAGCAGTCGAGGCAATTGCCCTTGGCCACGATGTTGGGCATACGCCATTTGGTCACGCCGGAGAAGAAGCGCTGAATGGGAAACTCAGCAGTATAGGAGGATTCCATCATGCGGCTCATTCCGTACGATCCCTCGACCATCTAGCGTATGATTCACACATAATCGGATCTGAGCGGACCTGCGGCCTGAACCTGACCTTCGCTGTCCGCCAAGGTATACTCAAGCATGGTTGGTTCTCGAACGGCTCAACTCCCTATCATCTACCTCCGACAGAAGCACACGCGTGGAATCTAGCTGGCTCTGGAGTAGGACTGTCGTGGTCCACCGAGGCCCAAGTTGTTGCGCTAGCAGATGAGATTGCCTACTTGAATCATGATATCGAGGACTTGATTCTGTACGGAGTTGAAAAGGTCCTTTCACCTGCAGCGATCCGGGTCTTTTTTGATAGCTATGCACAACAACACCAGCATGACGGGGCTGCAGATTGGAAGACCACTCAAGAGCATTTCCTCAATCTACTAGCTGAGAACAAGGCACTTCGAGTCAAGCGCCTCGTTCGCGATGCCATTGACGCATCGCGCGATCGAATGAAGCCAAGCTACCTTCCGAAGTCGCTACCGGGAAACCGCATTATCGACTTTAGTGAGCCAATACGCCGGACTCGCAATCTATTCTACGCATTCTTCAAAGAATGTATTTATTCGGACGTCCGGATCAAACACAAAAACGAGCTCGCGAAGGAGTGTATCCTCTTCCTGTTCGACTTCTTTGAGAAGTTCTTCGTCGGTAACCTCAACATGTTGCCCCTTCACATTCAGCGCGAGTTGGAACTCAAACCACCTTGGTGGCACGAGTATTTCGGGAAGTTGCGCCCAAGCAACTCCTCTCCGCCAGCCGAGGATGTAAATACTGATTCATCTATCGCCTGCAAACTCGCAGCTGCTGACTTGGTCGCCGACCTCACGGACCGAGAGGCCCTTGAGACCCGTGACGCGCTAAATCGCGCAGAATCAGGGGCTGGCATGGAAGCGATTGACAGGATGCTTAGTACCTTCCCAACAGAGCGCATGATGGAGCTGACCGCGGAGAGAGATCATGCGACCACGCGGGCACTTAAGGGGCTGTTTTCATTTCCCGTGTAACTTGTTATACTTTCTCCATGTTCCATATATGTCGTTCCTCCACCACACCGTAACACGCGGTCATGCTCGCTTCCAAGAATCGAGATTCACTTACCCGGCACGCAACTGGGCGTTTCTCTCTTTGCTCGGTGCGCAGTTCCCGCAGGAATCCGGTAGCGTTGCTTTGTTGGGATGTGGTCCCCTTGAGCCGTTCGAGGTCTTGACCCTTCCGTCCTATACAAAGCACGAAGTGCTCGCGCTGGATTGTAGCTCCGACGTAGTTAGCCTAATTCATGAGGCCATGGTGACCGGTCTCCTGAGCGCATCAACACTAGGATCGATTTGTAGGTCGCACGACTCAGGGAATCCGTACTTCACTGATGCGCACCGGATTCGAAGCAGATTGGTTGAAGCTGCTACACAGGGGTACAAGATCTGCCTTGAAGATAGCGCGAACGGTGCTACATATCGCGTCAACCCAAACGACAAACGACTTCGAGTCCGTAGATGCGATCTACTTCAGGCAATACCAAAGGAAGTGTCCCGCGCATCTCTGGTGTTCGAGGGATTCATGCTGATCAATTGGGAGAAGACTCCTCGTTTGTTCTCCATGGTGCCGCTTTTTTTGGAGCGGTTGTTCCGGGTTATGCCGCGGGAGGCCTGGTTTGCTTCAGCAACAAGCGGAGCCCATTATCTTAAGGATTTCTCGGAACCGTTTCTCCGCCAAGTCCTAAGTGCAGGTAGGGTACCAGCGGTTGGTGTCTTGTCACGATGGTCTGCAGGACAACATAAGAGCATAACTTCCCAATTTAGCGCTGTGTTTCAATCTGAAGAAACGGTAGATCCCCGCCTTTCGCAACTTGGCAAGGATTTGACAACCCGCGCGATGCGAGACGTCACGCCTTTAGGAGTGCGCGTGTTTCATGAAGAGATGAGTCTGGAGAAGTTATCGAATGCGTTGGAGGAGGGAGAGGTGCTGGCATTCACTAGACAAGGTGAGAATTGCTTCGAGGTTAAGCTCATGTCATGGGCTGAGTTGTCTGGGCGCTGTGAGGAGCTCGGAACCACATATGAACTACGCGTCTTGCCGAGCACAGGCAAACATACTACTTCTGCTTCTGAGAGAAGTCCATGCCTGTGACTGCATATTATGCGGTCTAATCAAGAAGACCAATTCGCGCACCTGACCATCGACCGTCCACCTGCGCCACCACGCGCGAGATCACGTTGCAGTCCGATCAGGTGGGTGGAGGAAGGACCTGGGCCGTATCATCATTGGCTCCGCAGTTCAAGCCTGCCTTAGAGCGTAGCGGAGCCGGCCAAACGACGTCACGCAGGCCTTGCGGGAACAACACGCTTAGCGCGCCTCACCGATCCTAGGGACGTCCCCGACCGCCTTGCTGATGAAGTTGCACACCTTGAGCACGCGCGCCGCACCCCTGCCGAAGCAACACGTTCACCAACAAGCCGATACGCGACCCAAAAAACCCTGCGGACAAACACCAGTAGCTGAGCTCACTCGCGCGCCTATTCGGTCAGGCCAGGCGAGTCCGTTACGCGTGGCGACCGGCGGCGAGGCGAGCTTGGGCTCGGAAGCCCTCGCCGCCGCTCGCCGGCCTGCCCGAATCCACGGCGCGGTGGGACCAGGGGGCCAAGCAGCGTCGCCCAAGAGGGCTCCGAAAAAAAGAGGGGAAAAGAGGGCGGAAATCTTGACTCTATCCGGACACCCCTTTATGAGAGGACAGCAGCGTCGCTTCATGTTTGTGAACCCTGAACTCGCAAGGTACTATGGCACCTCTAAGGCCGAGATGGAACTTCAAAAGGAAACGGACACCTTTTACAATCCACATAAGGGCCAGACGGATCGCTTTCAGGCAGATGATGAACGCATTCTAAGCGATCAGGAACCAGCAATCCGCGAGGCTGGGCTTGTGATCGATGCTGAAGAGATCATGCATAAGGGTACCGGCGAAACTCGACTCCTGAAGACCACAAAAAAGCTGTTCATGTATCCCAGTCGCGAGCCAAAGAAGCACGTACTGGGTATTTCCACAGACATTACAGAGGCGCTCAGGAAGACGAAGGCCGAGCGTGGCATGCAGGTCGATGCTCATGTAACACTTCGACAACTGCTTGGCCCGTTTTCCTCAGTTCAGGATCTTGTAGATTTCCGCTCAAAGCTTCCTGGTGCCTTTCTTACTGTAAACACTCAGTATAAGTGTATAGCATCTGGAGTATTGAGCACCGTTCGCGCCGGCGAGCACACAGAACATGTGGTACAGGCCTATGCTTCCCGTTGGCGGCAAGACTTCTTCCGGTTGCCTTGGGCGCGCCTCCAGGGAAATATTCGAAGAGGCATAACCACCATTGCCGAGGACCCCTTATTGCGCGAGCTCGTTGGCACACATCGAAACGAACCCTGCCAGATGATGGTCGGACAATTCGCGGGAACTCCATTCGGCGCATTCTTGAGCTCCACCTTTTCCACGCAAATCAGTAGCAATTGCTCAATTGTGCTGGCAGCCGGGATTTCCCACGCATCCGGCGCAAAGCGGCTATCTGACCTAATCACATTTTTTGTTCTGCCAGTCAGTGCTTTCAATACCGACGAACTGCTTGTGAGGTCCTTGCTCTATTTTGTGCAGCGATTCACAGACTCTCTCACGCAGTTCTACCGCAATTCTGAACTGTATACCGAGCGGAAGGAGTTTCTCACGGACGTTACCCATCAGCTAGTCACGCCATTAGTAAATACAATTGACACTTGTACATCGACCATCGAGAGACTGGCTATACTATCAGATGATCAAGTCGCGGACAGGATGTGTGAAGCTCGTGGCTTAGTTAGGCATTGTGCGATGTTCACACGGTCGTTTCTCGCCGCCAGTCAATCTGATGAGGTGGAACTAGTAAGTTCCACGGAGTTGAACGAGACTTCCGTGAAGGTCACCAGACTCATGATTGAGGTGGGACGGGATTTTCGCGCAAGCGCACACACAAAAGGGCTCAAACTCCACGTCCATGAACACGTCCTGGATCATCTGGGATACCAAGAGCTTGACGAGGAATGGGTTCGGCACGCTCTAATGAACATTGTTGACAATGCAATTAAATACACGGCTGCCCGGAGTGGGCGCACTGTGCGCCTCTTTGGGGATTTGCACCCGAATGAGTTCGCTTTGTGTGTTCAGAATCCAAGCTGCATCCCAATTCGGAAAGAGTTCGAAGATCGCATATTTGATCGTTGGTTTCGTGCCCCCGAAGCGGAGGAAGAGGAGGTTCAGGGAACCGGAATCGGATTGGCGCTCGCTCGTGCCGTTGTCGTGGCACATGGCGGGCGCATTATTGTCGAGCAAGAACCGTTGCACAATGGTGCGTACGAAACGAGCTTTCGATTATGGTTCCCATCATCAAGGAACCTGAAGCCGTCATCATCGAACACACTATGAAAGTCCTATTAGTAGACGATCAGGCGTACTCATTCACGCCGCTGGAAGAGCGGTTAAGTGCCCTGGGATACGAATTGGTACGTCGGATTGATGCTTCCGAGGGATTAAAGGAGGCGCTTGCGCTTCACAAAGCAGGCGAACTCAGACTAGTTATTCTTGATATCATCATGAAAGCTGGTCCTATGATCTCCGATTGGACCGGTGGCCGGGAGTCGGGAGTGGTATTGGCCGAACAACTCCGCAAGGAAGGAGTACCGGTCCCAATCGTGTTCTTTACGGTTGTTTCGGATGACCAGTTGAAGTCACGGGCCATGTGCATCGCAAATAGCCGGTATATCGGGAAGATACCTGCACAGTCTATCGCTGATATTGTCGCCAGGACACTTCAACGTTCACAATGATATGCATTCTGTTACGTCTCGGCGCATTGTCCTTTGTGTAGTCATCTGCGGGTTATTCGCTTCAGCACATGTGATTCATGGCGAAGCTCTCTCTAAGCAGAGCGATGACCGGGACTCCGCAGAACGCGATGCAGCCTCTGAAATGGCCATGAAGGTCATGTCTGTCGCGGAACTATCAATAAAAGCAAGTGACCGATCTCTCTCGGTGATGATGTGGTTACTCGGCGGCTGTCTCGGTGGCAGCACATTAGGCGTTGCTGGTCTGTGGATGTGGCTATCGCGATTTACACGGACTATGCGGAAGGAGATAGTTGAGTCGCAAACGCGTGCCGGCGAACTTCATACGCAAGCGGGGCAAACCGTGAGCGTATTCGAACAGATGCTTCGCAGTCTACCACTTGTGCTTGTCGACGGAATCGAGGAGAACGACAAAATAGTCGCCTTTAACACTTTGGCGCAGCTTCGCCGCCCGGAGTTGGCGCCTGTATTCGCCAGCCTAATGAGACACTCGCACGACACCCGCATTCAAGCAGCTGCGGTATATGCATTGGGCCTGCTCCCGGGCGAGTCACAGCGATGGGTAAAGGAGTTTCTAACGCTTTCTCGTAATGTCGATGAGAACTTGCGCCGTGAATGCGCAAGGGCGATGATCGCAATTGACCCTTCAATGCGCGAGATCCGGATGCGCTTGGAGGAAATGACCAATGATGCTGATGACATCGTGCGGCAGATGGCTCGGAATGGGTTGGGCATTGCGCGAATTCTTTAGTGTGGCGATGCGGTAGAACATGGATACGCATTCATGGATGCAGCATGCGAAATCCTATGACCTGTAGACAGTCTGCTTGTATGCTCTCGCGCGCGAATCAACAAGCACCCTCAGATAGCAATAAAAGGGCATGGCTCTGATAGCCATGCCCGTGATGCGTGATTGACATCACGCTATGATCATCCTTAATGGCTGAATCCGTCGAGTGAGGATATTCATGACCATGCCGAGCTCCTCCAACGTGACCATGCCGAGCAAGGCCTCGTCGTTCTGCTCACCAAGAACTACAGGTGTCGATCGGTTCCCTTGGGTAACACGAATGTGGCATTCAGCTACCTTTCGAGCGAGGACTGTACCGTCGGACAGCCGACAACAAATACTACGTTGCGGTTTGAGCCGGATCTTTCGCCAAGTCTCTAATGGAAGCACAGTGTATATTACGCCAGTATCCAAGAGGAACTGAAGTGTATCCTGTTCACCAGTTGGCCCGGTCACCGTGCCTTGAATATATAACAATCCCATACGACTCCTTTCGGTAATGAGTTTAAGTGAATTGGCTCCTTCGAACATCGGCATTCGCCGCGCACAAAGAACCATGCTATAACCCATTGTACCAGAATGAATTGTCCTGTCAAACGGGCGGCAACCGATGCAGCCAAGCATCGCATGGTGACTCGGCGACAATACTGCTCGCCTAGCCCTGGGTCAATCACCCATGGGAAGTTGGTCTGGCCAACTTCCAACCACGAAAAAAGCCAGAGACGATGAACGTCACTGGCTGTGTTTATCACGGAACGTGAATGAGAGTTTCGGCCGCTTTCTTCCGGTCGCCGAGGCAAACCGGTCGGAAGTCGCACCAGGAACACCACATGCCCGGTCGTTTATAGAACTTGGAGGAACCGATGTCCCGGGCAACGTAGCCCACCTTGGCCAAGTACTCGGAGAGTTGATCGCCGTTCCTGCGGGTGGTGTGCCACTCGATCTTGGGCTCCTTGGTCTTGACCAAAACGCAGAACGCAAGTTCTTCAGCATCAGGCTCGGCCAGCTTGTAGGCCGTCAGTTGATCCGACAATTCGGCCTCGAAGCCATCGTAGCTGGAACCGGAGGTCTTGAAGTCAACCACCGTCTTCCTGCCACTCCGCTCCGCAACGAGATCAATCACGCCGATGAGGAATGAAGGGAGCATACGCTTCAGCCTCCGTTTCCGGCCGGCAGAAGCCGGTCGACGTTGGTGTACTTGCCGTTCTGCCTTGTCACCACCCGGCACGGGAGGTTTAGGTTGAATCCATCGGCCAGGTGATCGGCGACGGTGGGATAACCGGCGGCGCTGATTGCATTCTTCAAGTCTTGAGCTTCCCCGAAGAATTTCAGGACCTGGCCGTTGACCTGGATGCTGATGAACAGGCTCCGTCCACGCCTCGTGTTCATCGAGGCGACGGCCAGAAGCTGGCCGGTTACGGCGGCCTGATGGTCGCCGTTGTGACCGCCGTCGCTGGCTTTCGCCGATCCGCCGTTGTCGCCATTTCGAGAGGGCGTTGGCTTCGGTGTGCTTCGAAGAAACCGCTCCGCGATGCCGCCCTGAAGCTGGAGCATCTTGTCCGCCCGGGCGATGAGTTCCTCTTGCGAGAGCTTGCCGCCGAGTGGGCAGGAAAACTCAATCGAGAGCGAATCAATCCGCCCATCGGGGCTCACACTCCGCTTCAAGACCATGGCGGCGCCGTTGTCAGCGCGGTCGTTTCCGGGCTTCGGTGGGGTGGGGGCGGTTGAGCCGTTCCCTGCCGTTCTGCCGTTTGTCCTGGCGGACCGGTCGGTGTCATTGAGGACCGCCTCAATGTGCGGGCACATGTAGTTCGGGTCGGTATCGTGACGCTCGAACTCGGCGCAGGTGCACTGCGGTTGGTCTGGCAGGCCAGAAACCACATATTGCGTCGCCGGGGTTAAGGGCGAACAAACGCGATAACCCTCGTTCGTCTTCATGATGACGAAGGTCGGTTTATCTATGGTAGCATTCATACTCTGCTTCCTTTCGTGCTGTTGTTGTGGGGTGACGAGCTCGGGCGAGCCCGTGGCATTCCGTATTGTGCAAAGAGCTGGAATGACTACTCTCAGTTTAGCGGTTGGAGCACGCCGAAAAAGAGGGGTGTCCTTGGCACACTGGTCATGCCCCCTCCCCTTGGTCGCAACGCGCCGGTCACGTCATGATGGGGGGATGCAGAATGAAAACGACATCACCTATCTGGCCCGGCTCAATTTCAGGAATGATCGCCGGGTGTTTGGAATTCGCCGGCGTGACCGGCGATCACATATCTATCTCATTGGAAAGACGGGAGTTGGGAAATCTACATTCTTGGAGAACATGCTTCGGCAGGACATTGCCAATGGCGAAGGGCTGGCTCTGGTAGATCCACACGGAGACTTGATTGAACAAGTGCGTGCCGAGATCCCTGAGCATCGCCAACAAGATGTAATCTGGTTCAATGTCCCCGACCGGAACTTGACCCTTGGTTTCAATCCCCTCGGTGCCGTGCCGCCAGAGGAGCGCCCCCTTGCTGCCTCAGACCTGCTCGACGTGTTCAAGAAGATCTGGGCCGACTCCTGGGGACCGCGGCTGGAGCACATCCTACGGAATGTCCTCCTCGCCCTTCTTGATCAGGGCAACGCCACGCTGGCCGACGCGAACCGGCTCCTCTCCGACAAGCTCTATCGCCATGACGTGGCTCTCAAGGCCACGTCACCGGCTGTGCGAACCTTTTGGCTCAAGGAATACGAGGGTTATCCCGACCGGTTCCGAGCGGAGGCCATCGCCCCCCTTCAGAACAAGGTGGGGGCCTTCCTGGTCAACCCACTTCTGAACCGAATCCTGACCAGGGAGAACAGCCTCGACCTCAGGAACATCATGGATTCAGGGAAGATTCTCCTCGTCAACCTCGCCAAGGGAAAAGTGGGCGAGGACACAGCCACCCTTCTTGGAGCGCTACTGGTCGCCAAGTTGGGGCGGGCGGCGCTACGCCGCGCCGACATGCCAGAGCATGAACGACGCGACTTCCATTGCTACCTGGATGAATTCCAGACCTTCGCCACGCCAAGTCTCGCCAACATGCTCTCGGAGTTGCGTAAATACCGGCTCAACCTGGTCCTTGCCCACCAGTTTCTCAGTCAACTACACGAAGATGTCCGCGACTCCATTCTGGGCAACGTGGGAACCATGATCGCCTTCCGGGTCGGTCTTGCCGACGCGGAGATTCTGGAGAAAGAGTTTCATCCAGAATTCAACGCCTCCGACTTAGTCAACCTCCCCAATTACAGCATCGCCATCAAGCTCATGATCGATGGGGCAGTGTCGAAGGGGTTTAGTGGAGAGACTGATCAGCGCAGCGGAGTCTGTGGGCAACATGGACGGAAACCAGCACTCCTGACATAGACGGATCTCGGGCGTTCGTCTTGTTCACGGATTAGGTTGGAGGAACGTACTGATCCAGTCACCCAGTCACTCGTTTGACAACGTAGCAGCAACATGTTAATCTATGTCTCGGATCTTGCATCGTATCGCATCACGAGATATACTCTACTATGCGATCTGTGCAGTGTCTATTCACGCTGCATTGTCGTAGAGGGGTAACATCTGGACTACGTCCTACCCCTCTTTATCGTATCTCATTGTCCACATTTCCTGCCTCTTAGTAAGATGCGGGACCCAAACCGGACGCCAACCCATTACTGAGGAGCCCCGATTCCCGCCGAAGGAGGTAACTCATTATGGTCCTGCGTGCCCGTGTGACGAGATTACATTCCAAGACATCGCGGCGTGTAAAAAAATCGTTTGGCAGATGTCTGATCACAGAAATATACATCGGATCGTTCACAAACGCTTCCTTGGCGGTGAAGATTTGAAGCTTATCTGCTATTCCACACATCATCGACAATCGCCCTAGTTCAATCAACACACCTCTCGATGATCCTCCAACAACGGCAATCACAAAATCCGCTACTTGAGCATGAAACGCGATTTCATCGAGTAGATTATCAAACACATCCGTGCATTCGTGGAAGTCATCGTCTTCACTGAAGAACACCTCGGACAGAGGGAACTCGTTTTGAAGAACCTCACGGAGCTCCAAACGTTTCTTAAGGAGATCCGGTTCGTTGCCAGAGAATCCCGGACCAAGGATATGAATCTTTATCGGTAGTTTCTTCAGGGCTCGAATTTGAGCTTCTGCCAACTGGAGGTGTTTCTTCACTGCTCGCCATTGACTGTCGCCATCATTCGGGAGCCGAGGGCAGACCCCGCAGGCGCGACCAGGAAGTAGTTCCCTTTAATTGTAGCTAATCCGCACTGAATCATCCCCGTCGCCCAAAGCACTGCGCCTTCGTGATTGAGCTGAGCACACACCTCTGAAACGGGGAGAATGCCATCCTTAACAAGTTTGTAAAACAGGGCTAGGCCAGCCTCATCCGCAGCGATCATTGACTCGATTGCCAAACGGGATACAATGATAGGCGGTGAGGAATTCCAAAGGGCTGCGCTTCGTAGGGACAGATGAAGTTCCTGTCGTTCGCACCACAGAGCAACCACTAGTTCCGCAATCTCTGGATGCGTTTGAGACACATCAAACAATTCTTTGATCAATCCTGGCTTGTAGCGCTCAATCTCTTCGAACACTGCGCTGTCCTCAAATGGAATGGGCGCGACATACTGATTTGCGTTCATAGTTATTAGCACTGGCGGGTATCAGGATCACCGGCAAGCGTCTGAAGGCTTTTTAAGGAGCTTGCTAAAGCCTCAGCTGCAAGGCCAATTTCATAAATGCGCGCGAGGGCAATTGTCTCTGGCTTATGAAAAGCATCATTCCGAATGGAGATAAAGCGAGAAAGTGATTCCTCCCATTCTTTATCCAATTCTGGTAAGTGGAGGTGCAACGCGTTTAGCTCCCTTATGAAATGGAGTATCTCTCCCAAACTAAGTTCGGCAAGTGGCTTCCCCTTCTTTAGCTTTTCCTTAATGAAAGAGTTCGTCTCGGTTTCCCAGCCACTGGAGAAGGCGCGTTTGCAGAGAGATGGCACAGCGTCCTTTCTCACTCTTTCCAACTCCTCGACGAATGAGGAAATCGCCTGCAACAGTTGGCCCCGGTCTTTACCAATGAAGCTCCGGATCAACAGACTGAAGCCATTCTTGAGTCCAGGGCAGAGGCGAATTGAGGCTATAGCTCTTTCGTTAAGAGCCATTGCTACGAAGAGATCGTCAATACGCAGCGACTTTGCGTCAGGGTACTTCTGTATCAATGCCCTTGCCTCTTCAGATAGAGGCTCGTTGTTTGATTGCACTTCAGCGTCCCCATTATCATTCTCCAGAACCAGTTGGGCGACGAGGTAGGTACTTGAGTTCGCGCGTAGTAAGCGGAGTTTTTTGCGAATATGGTCCCCTAGCTTCAGAAACTGGCGCATGTCCGTAGCAATTTGCTTGACGAGAAGGGTGCCAAGACCGAAGCCAAAATACAGGCTTACTTGTTCCGTCGGAAAGTGGGAGGACAGCTCGGTTATTAGTTCATCCTGGACGATGTGTAAGATGGAGGATGTTTCCCTAAGAAACTGCACCATCATCAGGGACTTGAACTTACCATCGCTTCCGTAGGGTGGACGTCCTGAGATTTCACCAACTATTACCCCATTGGAACGGAAACGCGCGATAACGCCAGTATCCCCAGCCTGGACTGCCCTAATCTGGTCGCGGGAGACAGAGTCCAAGACTTCCGGGGGTAGGGATTTGGGGAACTCGGACCAGAGATAGAATGTTTTATCGACATTAAACTGTTGTACACTTCCGGCGAAGGCCCGGCACTGCTCTCGGAGTTCTGCTAGAAGGCTGTTATAAGCGCTCCGGCGCGCCCAGAGGCGAACGATTATGTCGTAATTGCCAAACACGTGGTACAACGAGTACCTTCCTTTGAGGAGAGACTCCAAAACACCCGTGACGGCCTTCGCAAATTCGTCAAAGTCCCCATAGGAGTTTAAAAAGATAAAATAGAGTTCTTCGTCCAGTATTCCGCGATGAACGTCTGGATGCCATACTGGAAAGTAATTTCTCGTTGGCGAAGTTGGCATAAAACATCGATCTTGCTGAGTGGCGCCTGAATGCGTAGAAATGCATATCCTTCTAACAATATGCTCGCAGGATGGTACCTGCGCTAACCGAAACGCCTCGGAGAAGCCCGCTCGCAAGACATTTGAGTGCGGCCTTCAAGTGGTGCGTAAAGTTATAGAATCCTATCGGCAAATCCAATAGAGGCATCGTCTCAGCACGCGCGAAAAACCCTGGTTGGGAAGAGCATATTTCAAGGCATCTGACGGCTTCCGAAACTGGAAGTCAAGCTCTCTTGAACACTGATTTCCACCATGTGGGGAGCGTAGTCTGGCCCATTTTGAATTTAAATGCTCGATTCCTGGCGGTGGTGCCAACCATGGAGCGATCGGCCCGTTCGGCGAGGTACTGGGTTGAGTCGGGAGCACTGGAGAGTCCGGGTCGAATGGCATTTCCGGTGTCGCTGGAACGGGCCGCGTGGAAGGAAGCTGTCATTTCCCTATTAGTTCCTAAAAGCCGACGTCGCCTGAGTAGATATTGCCAATCGTTCCGCGTATGTGCGCCACCGCCAACGGGAGCATCGCAAGCAAGACCTCCATGTTTCGTAAGTTGCAGGCTCTTTGCCGCTGCAATTTGGTCACACCTGTTGGAGTTGATCACATGTACGAAGCAGCGATGGGGAGTCGCGCCTGTCGACTTACAGCGTCTGGTCGTTATTATTGGCGGCTGGCTAAGGATGGCCGGATTTGAGTATCTTAGGCTCGCCTCCTTGCTGATCGTGTTGTATAGAAAGCGCAATTGCTATGCAGTTCTTTAATCACGCCGAATTAGAACAAAAGGTAAGCGTGGTTCTTGGTAGCACGAGAAGTATTCTGGGTTCTGCCGCAGCGGCTCTTGCAAACGAGGCGAGACAACATAATAGCCGTAGCTCCTATGACGTGTTTCTCTCTCACAGCACGTTGGATGCGAAAGTGGTATACGGGTTGTCTTGCGTGATGAAAGACAGTGGCTTCTCGGTTTATGTGTATTGGCTCGACGACGCTTCTGAACAATCGGAAGTTACCCCTGAAACTGCCCAACGCCTTCGGGAGCGTATGAAATGCTGCAGGGTGCTCTTGTTTGCGACATCGGAGAACGCAATAAATTCTAAGTGGATGCCATGGGAGCTAGGTTACTTCGACGGCACGCGTGGAAAGGTCGCCATTTGTCCCATCAGTCAGAAGTCTACTTTTGAGGGACGCGAGTATTTGGGTCTTTATCCAATTATGGAAAGAGACTTCTGGATTTGGAGAAATGGCCAGCCGTACAAGCGGTTGAGAACCTGGATTGATGAGTAGCCCCAGTTATTCCCTGGGCGTGATGCGGCATTAGAATGCTCGGCGAGCGAACGGCCGACGATTGGGGACAGACTCAAAGAACTGTCCAAGACCGCTTCATCTGAGACTATCGGGATGATCGTGCGGACTGCATTGGGTGGAGTGTGGTCCTGACCGACACCCCTTTCCAATGTTCATGAAGTTCACTGCTGCCGAAATACGGCCAGCAATAAGGCTGAGAACAGTGAACATTGGAGGACGATGTTCATGCCAATGTACATCGGGTCTCGTTCTCTTTGCGCCTGCAGCAATGAATCCATCGGCACGAGTATCAATCTTCCCCAGAAACGCAAAACCAGCCTCGCGGCGGGAGGGTGCGGTCTCGTTAGTAGCAGCGGGTCAATTCTCCTGAGTGCCACCATCGGCTGTCGCGGCATCGGCCGTTTCCAACCCGTATTTCTCGTAAAAGCGGTTCAAGTCGCCGGTGTCGGCCGGCGCTAGGATGTATCCGCCAGAGGCTCGTCTGGCTTTGATCCCCAGCCGGCGGCGGAGCACCCACCCGATCCATTTGCTGGTTACTTTTCGTTCGTAATCGTCCCCGTAGAGCTCGATGAACCGGCCGGTGATTTCCTTCACTGAGAGCGGCGCGTCGCTGGTCGCCAGGAGTTCCCGGATCACCTCCAGAACCTGGGCCTCGGTGTCCCAGCCGCGTTCGGACACCAGTTCATTCTGGCACTGCTTCGCCACGGCGCGGAGTTCATCCCTGGCCTTGGGGTCGGAGACGATGGAGAGGAGCGGAACGAAAATCTGGTTCAGCCTCGGCTCCAGGCTCCGGTCAACGAGCTCAGGCATCACCTTGCAGCGTCCTAAGTTCCTGAACCTGAACAGGAGAAGCTGGTTGCGGAGGCGGAGACTCTCCGCCTTGTATTCCGGCGGCAGGTTGATCGGAATGTCATCGCGGAGGCGCTTCTGGCCCAGTTCCTCGGTAATGAATCGGCTTTCCAGAGCTTTATCGTCAAAAGGTCCCCGGGAAGCCACGATCTTGGGGCCGAAAACGTGATACGCCACCGGGTTGTATTCGCCCTGGCCGGACACTTCGCTTCGAAGGACGGGGAATCCCCGGACATTACCGTTGTTGAGAATCTTCACCACTTCGGCCTTTTCGTCCGAAACTCGGAAATCGCTTTCATCCACGATCAGGGTGCCCCGGAACACTTCCAGGAGACGGAACAAGGGCGAGACCGTGGAAGCGCCACTGGCGAATATTGGCTTGTAGCAGAGAGAACCCACCGTGAGCAGGAACCTGGTCTTCCCGGAGCCGTAGTCGCCCCGGGCGCGAAGGTAAGGCAGTTCGTTGAAACCGTCGTATACCCAGGAGAGAAGAACGTAATAACTGGCGATCTTCTCGAACAACGGGGAGACATCCACGTAACGGTGGATAAACGATTGCAGGCCGGCGAGCAACGCTTCGTCGTCTTCATATTCCTCCGGCTTGGACGGCAAGAGAACAACCTCATTCTTGATCAGGTTGTTGTGAGGTGAATACGGGACAAGACGGCGCATCTCGCTCACCTTGAACATCCTCTGGAACAGGCACTGCCTGCCGTCCCAGAGGACGAACTGAGTCTCCCGCGCGTGCGGGTCGTAGACGGTTTCCAGAATCCGGCCGTCGCGAAAGACGGCGGAAACCGTTGGGATGTCCTGTTTCGGCGACCGCTCCGCCATGACTTCTTTGATGGTGCGCATGCATCCCAGCTTAACGCGGATGCGGCGGCGACAAAGGGGGTGAGGGTTGGTGGGGGAGGCAACTGAAAAGAGCCCAGGATGACGCCTGACTGGGATTGGTCGGTGAAATTAGCTTGTTCCAAAGGTGAGGGCGCTTTCTCGCCAGGCGCCTATTGCCGTTGCCTTCGCAGGCGTCGGCCCATTCGAAATCTACAGCTTACTTCTGGATTCTGAGGATCCAGGAATTCAAATTGTCCTCGTCCGTTTCTTGCCTCCTCGAAACCGGACCGCTTCAGTAAGTCAGCCATGTTCTTCGGAATCGTGCGTGAGGGCTCAGTCGATGGCCTAATGGCATCGAGTGTTGCCGGTGTCAATCGCATTGCAAGTGAGATCTTGTAGTTCGCGGGTTCCATGTCGCCGGTGGCGATCGTGCGCCACACCTCTGACTGAATCTCGTTCCGAGCCCTTGTCAGGGTCTCATCAAGCGTGTCACCCCATGCAATACACATCGGCAGGGTCGGAACAAAAAGGAATAGCCCACCCCCCTCCAATCGTTCGATTTCAACAATGAATGTTAGCGCCTTCATTAGTAAGTAACATGTTACCACTTGCGGATATTACACGCAAGCAGCGAGGAACTTGATCGCCAAGACAATCCGCACCGCCTTCGCCATTGAAACCGGGATGTTATCCTGGTTGAAGACAACCGTGAACATGGAGCGTTCCATCGAGTTATCCACAGGCCCGTTTTGCGCCTGGCATAGTGTACGTTACCCTGTACCCGCCAAGGTCGAATTATTCACCAATCCCTTTCTAGTCATGAAGCACACCAATCACAACCACGGTAAGTCCACGGCATCACTGCGAAGGAATGGCATGTCTCGGATTGAACGGCGTATCCGCAAGCTGCGCCTCCCTTCAAGAGTTCGGGCATTGATCGCAGCCGACTACGCGCGCAACCTTAAGGAATGCACCCGTAGGGGAGTTATGCTGCGACTCCAGGAGGGTTCCTACCCCTTTCCTGCTCCCCTCGGGTATGTCAATCGAGGAACAGGCAAGGTAAAGCAGCCCGATCCGCTCACTGCTCCTCTCATGCGCCGGGCATTTGAACTCTACGCGAATGGGTGTCACACCCTGAAAACCTTAGCCGAGGAAATGCACCGCCAGGGTCTGCGGAACACGCGTGGCGGAAGAGTCATGCCGAGCAGGTTTGCGACTCTATTGAAAAATCCGTTTTACATCGGGCAGGTTCGGGATTCTCAGACCGGAGAGAAGTATGCCGGCAAGCATCAGCCACTCCTCAGGGAATCGGTGTTCAACCAAGTCCAGAAGGTCCTTGAGTCGGAACGAACCGGCACCAAGCGATAGCTCAGGCGTCTAACGAGGAATTCCCTCCGAGTATCCCTGCGTTTGACGCGGCCGGCAACGCCGCCGCCCTTTTGATTGACCCGCCCACGGCATATCCTGAGTGGCATGCAATTGAAGGAAGACGAAATCCGGGAATTCTCGGCGCTGTGGCAGCAGAAGTTCGGCGAGGCCATCCCGCCAGCGGTGGCTCGCCAGCGCGCCACGGAGCTACTGGAGCTGTATCATCTCCTGGCTCAGCCTCTCGGCCCCACGCGAATGGGGGATTCCCAACCATCTCAACATGAAGTACTTTCTTTACTGCCGAAAATCAAGCGAGGACGAGGATCGTCAGGTCCTCTCCATTGAGTCGCAGCGACGGGAAGTCGAACGACTCCTTTCAGCGTGGCAGAATGTCACTGTGCTCGCTATCTGCGAGGAATCCAAGAGCGCCAAGGCACCGGGGAGGCCGGTATTCGACGCCATGCTGCGGAGGATCGAGCATGGCGAGGCAGATGGAATCATCGCCTGGCATCCGGATAGACTTGCTCGCAACTCCATCGATGGAGGACGGATCATCTACCTTCTCGATACCAAGAAGCTCAAAGATCTCCGCTTTGCCAACTTCACGTTCGAGAACAGCTCCCAGGGGAAGTTCATGCTGTCCATCATCTTCGGCTACTCGAAATACTACGTGGACAATCTGAGCGAAAATGTGCGCCGTGGAAATCGGACAAAGCTGGAGCATGGTTGGCGGCCGAACAATGCTCCCACGGGCTACTTGAATCATCGTGAGACGAAGACCATCGTGCCTGACCCTGAGCGGTTCCCTCTCCTCCGCCAAATGTGGGATCTCATGCTCACGGGAGCCCATACCCCACGGCAGATCCAGGAGATTGCCACGAAAAAGTGGGGACTGCGCACGCGGGTTGGGAGGAAAAGCGGGGGAAGACCGTTCTGCCTGAGCGGCGTCTACAGAATGCTCACCAATCCCTTCTACGCCGGTGTTATTCGCTGGGTCGATCACACCTACCCAGGCAAGCACAGGCCCATGATTACCCTGGATGAGTTTGACAGGGTCCAGGAGCTTCTCGGTCGCCCTGGTCGGCCACGTCGTCAACGACACGAGTTTGCTTTCGCTGGGATGATTCGGTGCGGGGAATGTGGCTCATCTGTTACGGCTTCTCATCATGTGAATCGCTTCGGCTCGCTTTACGCCTACTACCATTGCAGCAAGAAGCGCCAGGATTATCGATGCCGACAATCCCACGTTTCGGAAAGCGACCTTGAGGCACAGGTTCTGGCTTTCCTGCACACTCTGACCATTCCAGAGCCGATTCACCTCTGGCTTCTCGACAACCTGGAATCCATGGACAGCTCGAAGAGTGATGACCGGCAGGCGCAACGGGATTCAGCGGAGAAGGCCAAGGTCGCGGTAGCCCGCCAACTTGAGAACCTGACCGCTCTACGGCTTCGTGACTTGGTGAGCGACGAAGACTACCTCAACAAGCGTCAGCAGCTTGAGCAAGAGAAGATGAAGCTCGACCAGAGCATCAGCCAAATGGCAAACGGCGACTCTTGGTTCGAACCCTTGCAGGATTTCATCTCCTTCAGCCGTAGAGCCGTGGATTCGTTCAAGGCTGGCGGAACTCATGAAAAGCGTCTCATTCTGGAAATCGTCGGTTTGAACCCTAAGCTCACCGACAAAAGATTGAGCATTGAAGCCAGGAAACCGTTTCGGGAATGGGGCAATGTGCCTTCCATTCCCCTTTTGCGGAAACGGAGGGATTCGAACCCTCGGAGCCTTTAAGGGGCTCACATCTTTAGCAAAGATGCTCATTAGACCACTCTGACACGTTTCCAAATATTTACTATTCACTTCTCTTTCCTTATCCA
>Ga0208375_1001620_pt1 | contig 24281 bp, 24 predicted proteins | sample RifOxyD1_FD_184038 | JGI IMG/M metagenome (GOLD analysis project Ga0208375, IMG submission 184038) | Soil microbial communities from Rifle, Colorado - Rifle Oxygen_injection D1 (SPAdes) | ecosystem: Environmental > Terrestrial > Deep subsurface > Rock core/Sediment | place: Rifle, Colorado...
ATCTTCTGCTATCATTCGCCGCAGAATGTTCTTGCTCCGCCGCCCTCTCCTCCTCTCCGGCCTCGTCCTGGCTCTCGCCGTGCCGGCTCTCGCCCTGGCCGACATCATCTGGTCCACTTCACCCGGCCCGGGAACCTTCACCTCCAAGAAGAAGCTCACCGTCGTGAACACGAACGTGGACGCCGACTTGAGCGATTTCCCGCTCCTCGTGAAGGTGACGGCGGATACGGATCTGGCGAGCATCCAGGCCGACGGCGATGATATCCGCTTCACGACGGCCACGGGAGCGAACCTTCCCTACGAGCGAGAGGAGTTCCACATTTCCAACGGTTCGGGGTCAGGGATCTTCTGGGTGAAGGTCCCCCGCATCGCCTCATCGGCGAATAGTTCGAGCGGCGCACAGCTCTACATGCTCTTCGGATCGGGATCAGCGGTGGATGGGCAGAATGCGAGCGGGGTGTGGGATAGCAACTTCAAGGGCGTATGGCACTTGAACCAGACGTCCACGGGCGCGCTCAGCGCTGCGGATTCAACGAGCAACGCGAATCACGGCATAAATAACGGCGTGACGGCGGCGGCGGGGCAGGTGGACGGGGCGGGGAGTTTCGATGGGGCATCAGGCATTGTCACGGAAAATAATATTTCGCTAACGCAGTTCAGTTGTTCGGTCTGGGTCAAGCCCTCTGTAGCTCCGCTGCCACATTATCAGAGAGTAATGGTCAACAACAATAGTACTGGTTTTGCGATCCTTTCTTGGGATGGGAGTAACTATGATGTAGAAGGAGCAGCCGTTGACCAAGTAGGCGGTACGCAGGATGCAGCGGCTTGGCACGCAATATCAGTTGTTCGTACAGCAGGCGGGCAAACGCTATATTTTGACGGAGCCTATGTCAATTACTACGATCTTACGGCAGCAAACACCAATGTCCCCATGCGTTTCGGAACGGATGTATGGGACAACGTAAACTGGACGGGCTTGCTCGACGAACCTCGCATCTCCTCCGTCGCCCGCGACGCCGCCTGGATCAAGTTCGAGTACGCGAACATGAATGACCCGGCGGGGACCGTCACCTTCGGCTCCTCACAGACGAAAACGTGGGACGGGGGAGGCGCGGACAATAACTGGTCCACAGCAGGAAACTGGAGCGATGATGTTGCCCCCACGGCCTCCGACATCGTGATGTTCGATGGGACATCCGGAAAGGACGTGACGATCGATGCCAATATCTCCATCGCCGGGGTGAGGATCGACTCCACCTACACAGGGACCATCACACAGGCTGCCACGAAGACGATCACGGTGGGCGCAAGCGGTTGGACGCAGGCAGGAGGGACGTTTGCGGGGGGAGATAGCGCGATCACTTTCAATGACGATTTTACTTTAAGCGGTGGCACGTTCACGGCGACGAGCGGCAATCTGACAGTTACAGGGAATGTTATAGGTTTCAGCCATACCGGTGGCACATTTAACGCCAACGGGGGAACATTTGCTTGGAATAGTGTTAATTCCACTATAGATGTTAATGTAACAGACACATTTAATAATTTCACAGTAAATACAGGTAACGCAGGTTGGACGATGACGATTGGCACAAGTGATGTTTTGACAGTTACCGGACAGCTTAGATTCCAAACCGGAATGGCTATGGGAGGAACCATTCAGGCGCAAGGGACTATCTCTATCGATGCAGGATTTGGTACCGCCTTCGGTGGCGGAACCACCATTGTCCTCATTGATGGCACGGCAGATCAAAGTTTTGCTATTCCCGATGGATGCAGTTTTCCAAGTCTCACGCTTGATAATCCTAATACCACTGTCAGCTTTGCTCCGGGCGCAAATGCCTCGATTTACAACTTCACGCTTGAAAACGGGACATTCATGCCATCGACCGGCACCACCACTTTCGGAGCAAGCAGCGCAGGCGGAGGGTTTATCACTCACACAGGGGGAACGTTCGCGCGGAGTGACGGAACAGTTGTCTTTGCAGGACCGAACTCCACCGTGGACTTCGATGACAGTGAATACTTCACGAATGTTACGATTAATACCGGACACCCCGCATGGTCAGTCAACATTAGCGCGGGCGATACGTTAACTGTGCATGGGACTTTAACCTTAACCAGTGGCAACACATCTGGTTCAATTGTTGCGGATGGGGATATTGTTCTTTCTTCTCTATATAACACCATCGGGATTAGCAACTCTTCTTTTACCCTCTCCGGCTCCACCGCCCAAGTCCTCGAATCCGAGGGTGGCACCTGGCCCTCCGGAACCTTCACGATCAACAAGCCCTCCGGGGTCGTCACGCTTTCTGGTGCGCTTACATTGAACACAGCCGGCCAGGATCTCACGCTTTCGGGAGGAACGTTGAATCTCAATGGCAACAATCTCACGGTCGCCGACCAGTTCGTCGTCGGCACCGGCTCCACGCTGCGCCTCAAGGGCTCGGAGACGGTCACGGGCGGACCGGATACAATCTACGCGAGCTCCACCGTGTGGTACGACGATGATGCAGGTACAGATTCGCTCCTCAATGTCGCATACGGAAATCTCATCCTCGGCTCCCCGGGCTCCGCGACGTTCACTCTTCCCGCGAATACCAGTATCGCCGGTACCCTTACGCTCTCCGGCGGGACGCTGGATACGGATGACCGGACCGTGACCGTCACGGGCCTGACGACCGTCTCCGGCGGAGAATACCAGGCCAAGACCGGCACGCAGACCTTCAACGGAGGGCTCACCGTGAGTGGAGGGACATTCACGGGCTCCACAGGCGCCGTGGACGTGAACGGGAACCTGACGCTTTCGTCCGGCACGCTCACCGCTCCCACCGGCACCTTCACGGTGTCGGGCAACTGGGCGAGCAGCGGAGGCACCTTCACGCCCGGGACGGGCACCGTGACCCTCGACGGCACGAGCCAGCAGATCACCGGCCAAACGACCTTCGCCAACCTCACCAAGACCGTCACCTCCGCCGACACCCTCACCTTCGAGGCCGGCGAAACGCAGACGGTCACCGACACACTCACGTTCCACGGAGCACCCGGCAATCTTCTGTCCCTGCGCTCTTCTGTGGACGGCAGTTCCTGGTACCTCACGCCCTCCGGGGCCACTCGCTCAGTGGCTCGCCTCTCGGTGAAGGACTCGTGGAACCGCTACACCGACCTGATCGACTGCGTGGGAAACGACTGCACGGATGCCGACGGTAACGAGGGCTGGAAGTTCGTCGCCGACAATCCCGGCGGAGGCGCTGCCACCACACAGTCGATGCAGGACTTCTGGGAAACGTGGGAAGCGGAGCACGCAGGTGGTGGAGGTGGAGGGAGTGGCGGGGGTGGTTCCTCCGCATCGAGTTCCTCCGCCGCACCAACTGCCGTTTCTCCCTCTCCACCCTCTCCCCCGCCGACGTACGTCCCTCCGCCCCGCCCCGTGCGCACTACACCTCTCGATCGCAAGGCGCTACGACTCCGACGTCTGCTGCAACGCGTCGTTCTAACTGGGTTGGCTCCAACGGAGGAGACCACCTCTTCGGCCTCTTCCTCCTCGACTTCGTCCGTCCCCGCGGTTACCTTCCGCGATGTTCCGAAGGCAGCCTGGTACGCCGCTGCCGTCGAGACGCTCCGCGCCCGCGGCATCGTGGAGGGCTTGAAGACCAAGGACGGTTCGCCCACCGGCCTCTTCGAGCCCGCCCGTTCCGTCACCCACGCCGAGCTCCTCAAGATGGCCCTCCTCGCCGCGGGCAAGAACCCCGCCAGCGCCAAGACCGCTCCCGCCAATCCCACGGCCCGCGGCACGTGGGCAGCCCCGTACGTGGCCATGGCCGAGGATCTCAAGCTCTCCCTCTTCGCCTACGGGCAGATCTCCCCGGTGCATGCCCCCGCCACGCGCGCCCAGGCGATCCAGACGCTGGTCGATCTCTTCGCCCCGGATGCCCCCGGCTCCGGCACCTTCACCTTCACTGACCTCCCCTCCGGCCATCCGAACCGCCAAGCCATCGCCGTCGCGTTCAAGCTCGGCTGGGTGCGGGGCGACACGGATGAACGAGGCTTCCCGACCGGCACCTTCCGGCCATCGGACACCATCAGCCGGGCCGAGGTGGCGAAGATTCTTGCCTCGATCCTCAAGGGGAGGCTGTAACGGGGCGCGCACGCCCACCACCTTCTCGCGACGCACGTTCTGCCATGACCGGCCAAACCGGAGTGCCTCTGAATAACAAGATCGACTCTAGCCCACAGTCGGGCAGGTTGCAGCGCGAGGGGCCCTCGTAGACAATGGCGCTACGATCCCGATGTTGGGGGCGGGCCTTGTGCGACGTGAATCTCCGAGATTCACGTCCTACGATAGCCGCGACCGTGCGAGGTTATCTATGCCGGCGAGAGAACGAAAGCCTTCGTGACAGATGCGGGGATACCCATGACCGCACGTAACCCTGTAACGGAACAGGACTTAGAGGAGGTCTTCAAGGACGACCCCGATTTCGGCATACGGCTCCTCCACGAGGACTTCCGTGAAGTAATCCTCCGGTACATCAAGAAGCATGGCTGGGGCCTGCAGCTTGCCGACTGGATGGACATTTACTCGCAGACCATTTTGGAGATGATCCAGAAGAGCCGGGAGCCGGGCTTCGACCATCGCAAGCCACTGGCCCTCGCGTTCCACATCGCCAAGTGCCGGACACGCGATATGCTGCGACGGAGGAAGCACCGGGCCAACCCGGACACCGATGCGATCCTCGACTGCGTCGCCAAGGATTTCTCCGAATCCGACATCGGGATCAAGCTGCGGTACCCGGACAGCGTCGTGTGGGAGGAGTTCCAGCAGAACCTATACGAGGTCATTGCGGCCCTCCCGGGCAGGCAGAGGATTGTGGCCCGGGTCTTCATCGACAATTACGAGGACTTCCGGGAGCGCGACACCTACACCCCACTTGCCGAACTGGTCAGCAACATTACGGGAAAGCCCGAAAGCGTGGTAGCCGTGAAGAACGCCTGGTTGGAAGCCAAGCAGAAGATCGTCAAGGAACTGACCCGTCGCGGATTCAACTTTCTCGAAGCGGAGTGAACCATGACCGACAGGAGCAGGCAGGAACGCAATCAGCGGGCCTTGGACGCTCTCATCGTGTCGCAACTCCGACGGCACGAAGACAGCGATGAGGTTGACTGCGAGCACCTTCCGCGTCTCACCGCGGAAGAGCAACAAGCCCTGGATTCCCTGGGGCCCGATTTCATCGACAACCTTCTCGCGGGCCAGATCAAACCCACAGAGGATGATCCGCCTGCGGAGGAGGATGAATTACTGTGCGCCGGCGGAACGTCGTTCGGCATGAACAGGGCCGAAGAGATCGACGGCGAGACCGCCGAAGAGTTGGAGCGGAAACGTCGGGAGATCATCGAGCGGCTGAAGAAGAAGGACGGTGACGATGCCCAACCCAGTAGCTGAACGGGCGAAAGAAGTGCTCGTGACGCTGGACAGGTGGCGGGTTCCCGTCAACCCGTTTGATATCGCCAGAGAGGAAGGCATTGAACTTGCCCCGGGAACCTATGGGGAGAAGTTCGACGCCCGCATCGAGTATCTTCCGGCCGTCAGGAAGTTCGTTATCTACTACCGGGATGTCGGCAGGACGGAGGGCCGAATCCGCTTCTCGATCGCGCATGAGCTCGGGCATTTCTACATTCCCGAGCACCTGGAGCGGATTCTCAGGGGCCAACTTCACAACTCCGAAGCGGATTTCCGATCGCGTGACCCGCGCGAAGAGGAAGGCGACGAATTCGCCGCGGCCCTCCTCATGCCCCGCGAGTTGTTCGTCCAGGAAGTGAGCCGGCACTACCACCGCGTCTGCACGCTCCGCGAATTGTGCAGCATGGCGGATCACCGGTTCGGCACGTCGGTCACCAGCACGGCCCGGCGGTACTGCCAGTGCGACATTGAGGCGTGCGCCGTGGTGATGTCGGCGGCCGGCGATGTCTTGTGGGCGATGTACGCGGAGGACATGGCCTACAGAAACATGAAGTACATCAAGTTCAGCGCGCCGCCTCCCCCCGGCAGCAAAACGGCCAGGCTCTGGGAAATGATCGGCGACGGCTCTGGCGAGGCGATCGAGGGCAGCGTCGAGGCCACGACCTGGTTCCCGTACCCGCACTACCACGGCAGACTCTGGGAGGAGGCCATGCCTCTCGGCACCACAGGCCTCGTGCTGACGTACCTCACGCTTGAGGACCAGGACGACTGATTTTTCCGAAAACCCGTACTACGGTACGGCTCCTCGTGCGAGGACTGGGTAGAAGGCCACCGTCGTGGTGGCTGAAACCAAGTCCAAGTTGTGAGGAGTTCGTGTTATGTCCACTGGTGTTGGAATCGGTGCCCGCCACAAAACGGGCGAGAAGTGCGTGGAGTCGGGGCGATACCGCTTCGACGGGTACACGGACGGCACGTCGTCGCCGCCCCCGAGGCCCGAAGAGCGCGAGATACCCTTGAGTCGTGGAGAGACCTTCCCGCCGATTCGCTCGGCGGGCAAGTCCTGCTGGTGGAAGCTGATGCAACGCATCTAGTCTCCGCCACGGGCGGAATACCACCGCCGGCGCCCGTCCTAGTGCGGATGGGCACGGCGGTGGTGTTTTTCTTGGCACAGGTGCCCCTTTCACACCCGTGCCTTCCTTAGGCACGCAGAATAGCCGAACAGCCCCGTCTTTCCATGCCTACAGCCGATTGCGCCCGCCATCATTCCGTGATACAATACTTGCGTCTCTTCCCCCCCATTCAATGGCGCACAAACACCAACACGCGCTCCTCCTCTTCTTCCTCACCTTCGCGCTGGCCACGCTCGCGTTCATTGCGGTCGTACGCCAGGTGCGGTTTACGGCGTCCCTCGTGAGCGCCGCTCCGGTGACGGCTGCATCGGTGAGCTGACCAGCGGGCTGCCCCTTCCTTCGCCTACTCCGCAACATTTCCGCGGACGCACATCCGCGTTTTGTGGCAGCGCCTCTCCGCGAAGGCACGCTTCCTCCGTCTGAGTTTCCGTTCCTTTCACAGTCGGAGGTACTGCCATGAAGACCGTCAGTCGTTGGTCTCACTTAGAAGAGTTCGGAATCGTCCTGCTCACCGGCGAGGCGTGCAGCCTCATGTACCGGCTGCTCTGCGATCTCACCGAGCGTGGTAAGCGGATCGTCGAGCGCTGCTTGAGTGTCCAGATCGCCTCAGAGAGCTGGAACAGCGGCGCGACGGATGACCCGCACGTGGCGTCGATCATGCTCACCCACGAAATGATGCTTCCGCTCGCTGTGTTCGCGCTTCTTGATGCCGGTTGCCGCGAGGTCTGGATCACCGATCGCGCTGCCATCGGCGTCGAACCCGACGACGCGGAGGAGACCGTGGAACGCATGAAGGAGGTGTACCAACCGCGCCGCCGCTTCGCGTACCACGGCCCGTATCAGGACCGCAACCAGCACCAGATGAGCGGGAGGGTACGGTGAAAATCACGCTCCTCGAAGCTGACTGCGGCACCTTCCTCCTCCGCGCCGAAGACGGCCGAACGATCCTCGTTCAAGTGGACTGGGATTTTCCCGGCGTCGCCTCGACGTTCGGCTGGAGCCCGCCTCCCGGCACGATGACCGACGACACCGGCACATTGGCGGAAAAGTCCCTCTCCACCGTCATCGGTGATGCCCGCGACTTCCTCCACGAACGCGCCGGCTCGACGGCCGACGATCCTGGGTACTTCTGAGCCTCCCTGAGACTCAGGCACGGCCCCTGCGGAGACGTAGGGGCTTTTTCATTGCTATCACCATGCTGTGAGCGATTGCCGCATCTCACGACCTAATGGTGATTTCCGTCGCGATCCGGCAAGATCGACTCCACAAGCGTCTTGGACACGACGAGGAGGACCTGATCGTTCTGATCTCTCGCCCTGCCCACGATCTCGTCTTTGTAGAACGGGTGCGCTTGCTCCTTGAAGTGCGCCGCGAGCGGCTGGAAGCCCAACAACAGGTATTCCGTGAGTTCCTTCCCGCAGGGCGAGGCGTCGTCCTGGACAAGCAGGATGAGCAACAGGAGGGCTTTCCGCAGGGCGACCACCTCATCCGGCTCCCTCTCCAGCTCGCCCATAATGAGCCGAGTCAACCCGTCGTAGAGCAACTGCCGCGTGTCGTCTGTGTTCATTGGCTCGCACCTACCTCTTCAGGCCACCGTCTCCCGGATTCACTGATCCCAGAGATTATCCCAACCCGCTCCTCGCCCCGTCAACCGCAGAAGACCGCGTCCAGTGTATTGCTCCATTGCTTTTCGCCGAACGCATCGCCTGTCCCCAAATTCTCAACCTCGCGATGCCCGACCTTTCGCAGAAGAGTCCGTCGACGCTGACCAGCCGACCGTGCTATCCTGACGATCGTGAAGAGCGCCCCTACCCGATCCGCCACCGTCATCACCGTCATCAACTTGAAGGGCGGCGTGGGGAAGACCCACACTGCCTGGCTCCTGGCCGGCGTGGCTGAGGAACGCAAGCAGAAGCTTCTCGTCATCGACACCGACACGCAGGGCAACATCACGAAGAGCTTCCTCTCCCCCGGCCAAAGTCCCCTCCCCGGCATCGAGGCCCTCTTCGACCCACGCACCGAGGCCGATCCCTCCGCCCTCATCCGCTCGACGCGGTTTCCCTCGATCGACCTCCTCCCCTCCTCCCCGGCGCTCGCCGCCTACGACCTCTCCGACCAGCGCCTCTGGGAGCAGTCCGACCTCCACTTCTCGCTTGCGGACGGCTTGAACGCGATCCGTGACCGCTACGAATACATCGTCTTCGACTGCCCCCCACGCCTCTCCCTGGTCAGCTTCGCGGCGCTCTGCGCCTCCGATTACGTCGTGATCCCCCTGGAGGCCGCCGACTGGGGCGCACAGGGCATCGTCCGGGTCACCGCCGCTGTCGAACACGTCCGTGAGCGGTACAACCCGAACCTCGTGCTCCTCGGGTATTTGGTCTCCCGCTTCAAGCGTTCCCGCTCCTACCAGCGCAGTTACTTGAAGAAACTCCGCGAGCACTTTGGTACACTCGCCTTCGACACGGTCGTCCCCGACCTGGCCGGATACGAGAAGGCGGTCACCCACGGTATTCCCATCACTCTCTATGCCAAACGCAGCCACGAAGCCGCCGTCGCCCGGGATCTCGTCGACGAAATCGAGCGACGGATTCGGCAAAACAGTCGAGGCAGCGCTCGCCGCGGCCGGCGACACGTTCAGCGAGAAGCCCTCGCCGCCGCTAGCTCCTGAGCACTCCCTCCACGGCACCATCGACGGCCGCCGCCGCCTCGGCGGGGCGTTCTACATTGAAGTCTCGCGCATCGAGCCCGATCCCGACCAGCCCCGCCGCCGCCTCGACACCGAGGCGCAGCAGGAGATCAACGACTCGGTGAAGCGGCTCGGCATCCTCCAGCCCATCACCGTCCGGTTCCTCGAAGGCGAGAACCGCTACCGCATCATCACCGGCGAGCGCCGCTACCATGCCGCCCGCGCCGCCGCCCTTACGGAAATGCCCTGTTGGGTGCAGTCACCCAAGGAGGATGAAGTGCTGCTTCACCAAATCGTCGAGAACTGGCAGCGACTCGACATGCACCCGTTTGACCTCGCGGACGCTCTTGCTCGGCTCCGCGATATTCGCCACTTTTCCCAGAATGACCTCGTGCGGGAGACGGGCAAGTCCAAGGGGGAAATCTCCAAGCTCTTCGCGCTCCTCGATCTTGATCCCGCCGTGCAGAAGCTGGCCCGCTCTGATCCGTCCGGCCGGATCACGCGTCGCCACCTCTACGCTATCCGCCCCCTCCCCGCTTCGAGCCAGATGGCCCTCCTCGGGCGCGTCCAGCGGGAGGACCTCACATCCGGCGACCTGGAGCAAATCGTCCGGACGCAGTCTCCAAAGGCGGACGGCCCACGGCCCGGCCCGGCCGCACAGGCCCGAAGGCAGTTCAAGACCGAGCGTGCCACGGTGAGCTTCACCGCGCGCCGCCGTGTGCTCAGCGACGACGACATCCTCGCCGCCATGGACGAAGTGCGTACGCGCCTTCTCTCGCCGCAGCAGATAGCCCCGTGAGCCGCGATAGGATCGAGCGGATCGTGATTTGGCCGCCATTCATACACATTCGATAAAGCCCCCAGCATCGTGCTGAGGGCTCCTGTCTGAGCCTATGCGACGTCCCAAGCCATGACGGCATCGCACGTACTCTTCGCCACGATCTGGTCGAACTCTTTCAGACCGGTGATTTCGGGTGGGAAACCGCCGCGATCGAGCCAGTAGAGCAGATCGCGTGCAACGTCCGATGCGTCCTCCCACTCTTCGTCAATGACGGCATCGGCAAGCTCACGCCACGCCTGGTTCGGATCCATCGGACTTCTCCGCGTACTTCTCGGTGCAGGCTTTACACGACACGACGACGAACGGCTTGCACCAGACATTCGTGCCGACAATCGAGTAGCTGACGGTCCCGACATCGGCCGTTTCCACCGTGAGCGGCTGCTTGCAGAAATAGCAGCCGCACTTCACGAGATCCGCAAGAGACTGCATGGAGCACCTCCTTTCCGAAAGAACAGGGTTCAGACGGAAGCAGCATGCCCGCGGCGAAGTATCTGCGCAAACGCCCCCATCCGAAGATGAGGGCGTTGCCTGATCATTCTTCCGTCTTGTGCTTCTCGGCACACGACTCGCATGTGATGACCACCGTCGGCGTCGACCACTTGCCATCCTCGCCCACCGAGCCGTAGCTGATGGTTCCGATGACAGCGGTGTCGTCCGTGAGCGGGCACTTACAGAAGTGGCACCCGCGTTTCAGAAGCTCCGCAAGCGTTGCCATAGGCACCTCCTTTCCAGGGATCAGGCGAAAGGAGATTGCCGCGGTGTCTCTGTGCGCGCAACGTGATCAAGTGCATGACTTGGACGAAGACGGCTGCCACGAGCCCGAGGAGTGCGAAGTCTGCATCGAGCAGAACCACTCCTCGTCCTGCCCACACCGATGCGGACAATGCTGCGAGGAACTACTCATCGAGACGAGCCTGCGGGACGCCGAACGGGAACCCCGCATCAGAGCCGAGTGCTCACCGATCATCTCGGATTGTACCGGCGTTCGTGAGACGATCGGTTACCTCCTCAATGATCCGGCCAAGCACCACGCCTGCCATTTCCTCGACGCCACAACGAAGCTCTGCACGATCTACAAGACGCGCCCGCTCGTCTGCCGCGTGTTCGATTGTCAAAAAGCTTCCGAATAGACCCTCGACGAATCTGGGCTGACCAGCGGGGGGGCGGGCCAAGGTTAGTACGGCCGTCGTTGGGAGCACCACTTCACGTACACGTTGGCGGACTGTTTCCCAGGGAAACTTCCTCGCCAAACCCTAATCCATTTCACCGTCAAGTCAGTTTTGCGTTGCACGTTCCACCCGCTGGCTACACTGCCCAATAACCACCAATATGACCGAGGAAACCGCCCATCAACGGCCTCAGCGTGGCCCGCTCTCCCCACGTTCCCGTCGGCTGCGCCCCGGCCGCGCCTACCTCGGCCACGCGCAGCTCTCACTGGTGGAGCACGCCCTCTGCCCGCTCGATGCCGCCAGTTCCCTCGGCGACCCGCTCATCCACGAGGCGAGTTACTGGTTCTCTGACTTAAACCGCCATCGCAAGCAGGCCCATGCGCGTGTGCTGTGTCCCGAGGGCCTGTCCTCCAGTGACGAGTTCTACCTCTGGGGACTTTTGAGTCTCACGTTCTCGCAGCAGAACCCCACGGCCGATTTCTACGCCACCCCATACTACTGCCTCCGGCGCTTGGGGTGCATCGACGCACAAGCCAACCGCGGCGGCAAGAACTACGAACTCTTCCGCTCGGCGATCGACCGTCTGGCGGCCGTCACGTACCGAAACGACTTCTTCTTCGACCCTATCCGCGGCGAACACCGGCAGGTCAGCTTCGGATTCTTCAGCTACTCCCTCCCGCTCGATCCTCAGTCCTCCCGGGCCTGGCGGTTCGCGTGGGACCCGATCTTCTTTGAGTTCTGCTCCGCCGTCCGGGGAGCGCTCCTCTTCGACTTCCAGACGTACCGCGCCCTCGATGAGGCCAGCCGCCGGCTCTTCCTGCTCCTCAAGAAGGTGTTCTGGCGTAACGCCGAATCCCCCGACTTCGACCTCCATGACCTCGCCGTCCACACGATCGGCTTCGCCCCCACACAGGAACCGCGTCACCTCAAGCGCAAGCTCCTGCGCTGCATCGAGAGGCTCCTCGCCCAGGGCATCCTGCGGCTCCCGACCGGGATCTCCCGCCCTGTAGACCTCTTCACGAAGCGTGCCAAAGGACGCTACAGTGTCCGACTCCACCGTGGCCCGCACTTCGACCATCCCCTTGCAGATGCCATGCACTGCGACGTGACCGAATCCCCTCTCTACGAGATCCTCACGACGATTGGCCTCGACCGACCGGCCATCCGACATGTCCTCACCGCTTACGATCCCCGCCTCATCGCCGAGATCGCCGACATGACCATCGCGGCCCGCGAACGATTCGGCGAGGCCTTCTTCACTAAGAGCCCCGCCGCCTACTTCATGGACAATCTCGCACAGCATGCTAAGAAGAATCGCACTGCGCCCGACTGGTGGCGCGCCGTGCGCGCCGAGGAGGAACGCCGCCGGCGTCAGGCGGAGCGACCCGCCAAAGGCCCCGACGACCACGCGGAAAAAGCATTCCGCGCCTACCTTGATACCGAGGCCCGCGATGCCTTCGAGCGAGTCATGGATCGCGTCTTCCAGAGCTTCCGTTCCGCCGGCCAGAGCGACGAGGCCGCACGCAGGACGGCCCAGGAACACGCGGAGCTCCACTTCCGCCACCTCTTCTTCAAGGAACACCCTGAATGCCGTGGCGACGGCCCCTCGCGCGTCAGTGACATCCTCTCCTAACCCCTGATACAACCCATTGTCATTCGTGCGTGTTGACGTCGTGTTTTCTTCTTCCGGCAATCCCTTTTGCTTACATATCTATTTGATACATCTTATTTGACGCACATCATCTTCATTCCGTGCCACATCCTTTTTCTGGCTTCCATCTGCGGAATGGTCACTATTCAGTCCTTGCGGTAACCCTCGCGAACCGTGTCGCTGAGTCCACTACTTCTCGTCCCAACCGTGTCGCTGAGTCCACTAATCATCGCCAGCCATCGTGTCGCTGAGTCCACTAGTTTCCCTGGGAAACCCACCCGCGAAGTCCACTACTTTCCCCAGGAGATTTCACGGCATCCCAACCGACAGTACCACACAGGGTCACTCTGCTGGCAACCCTTCGTCGCCTCCGCGTTCCACCCCGAGGTCTCCCGCGACGCCACCGGCGGACGGAGCCGACCGTTTCGTGGCGCGCGGGAGACAAGAGTCGCCTCTGGGAGGTTCCCCCACTCGCGGAGCTTCGCCCGCGAGACCCCCGCACATGCACACGCCCAACGGCTCGCACCTCGCCGATTGTCGGCGGGCAACGTGCGGGGGTCTCGCGTGCTCCGAAGGAGCGCTCGTGGGGGAACGCACGTTGCCGCGGCCGACGCCGCGGATTAACCGCTGGAGCGGGTGCATCTCCGGCCGAATGGCCGGACCACACCTCTACACCATCACCCCTCTACACCCCCAAGAGCCACGCCTCCATCGCTCCCCACTCCTCCGGCGTCATCGACGCCGTCTCCCGTCCCTTGAATCTTCCGCCGTGCATCTCAGGCGACCATGCCAAACGCACGGGGCAGTATTCCGCCAGACTCACGACGGCCTGACGCGCGGCAAGCTCTCCTTCCTCGGTACAGTCGAACATCACGACGAGTGTTGGCCCTCCCGCCGACCGCAGCATCTCCGTCGCCCGGTCGGCCTGCTCGCGCGTCACCGCCTTGGCGCAGAGCCCCAGCGTCGGTATCCCCAGCGCGTCGAGGGCGATCACATCATTCGGCCCGGCCGTCACCATGATCCCCAGCCGTGCGGCTCGTGAGCGGACCTCCGCGTCCTTCAGCCGGTGCTGCCCGAACAGTTCCACGCCCCGCCGGAAGTCCTTCACCATGTGGTACTTCTCCGGCTCCTTGTCCTGCTTCCCTCCCGCGATCCACTCATGGAGCTTCCCTTCGTACTCCGGATCGCGACCGAACCAGGTGAGCACCTCTCCGTCCTCTGAGAGCATCGGATACACGATCCGACCGCGCATGGTGCCGCCGGTGCGATCGCCGCCCGCGTCACGGGGCAGGTAGCCCGTGCGCCACTTCCGACACGCCTCGGGCGTCAGGAACGGACGGTGGCGGAAGTATGAGGCTGCCTTCGGGCTCATCGCCGCCGGATCGACTACAAACTTCTCGTCGAGATGGACGAGGCCGCGTGCCCGTTCGTTCTCCGAAGCCGACAGCGGGGCATTCCCCCGACGCTTGCCGCGAACCTCTACAACCGGCGTGGGCACCGGCTCTTCCGCCTCCGCCTCCGCCGGCTCCTGCCCCGCCTGCATCGCCTGCATATCCCCGAGAATTGCCTTGAACCGCTCGCCCCGAGGCTTCCCCTCCATATGCGTTCCGGGCTTCAGCAAGTCGATCAACGATACCAGGTTCCCCCCACGCCCACACCCCGCGTGGAAACAGCGCCACAGCTTCGCTGCGTGGTCCGCCTGGATCGCAATGACGCGTTCGCCGGTCTCTTCCGAACGACCGCAGTTTAAGAAGCAACGCATCCGGATCTCACTGCCGACCCGATGAATCTCCGTGCTCGGCACCCCGTAGTACGCGAGGACTTGTTCTGCCGACAGCGCGCCCATCAGCGCATCCACGTTTACGAATCCGGAACGTTCGCTCCCCATGCAAATGAAAGGTAACGCAAATCGAACTTGAGGCAGATCGCCGCTTTGCATGGTATGCAGAACAATCCACTATGGCAACTGACCTCATCACACGCCACCTCACTGCCCGCGACGAGGAGATTCTCCTCGCGCTGGACCGCTGCCCGCTCACGGTGCAGCAGATCCTCAAGCTCAGCCAGACGTTCCCCGGCCACGCCTTCACGAGCCCGAGGAGCGTCCAAGACCGCCTCCAGAAACTGCGGGAGGCCGGCTGGGTCTGCCGCTGGACCTACGCGACCATCGGCCGCACCGGCGCCCCCGACTACTACAAGCTCACCCTCCTCGGCTACCGCCTCCTCTACGGTCGAGACGCCGCTCCGCCGACGAAGCGGGCCTTCAGCGAAGTCTCCATCGGTTATCACCACCATACCCTTTGCCTCGCCGACTTCATCGTACACACCCTCGTCGCCGCCCACCGTGCCCGTATCCACATGGTGAACTTCTCCCGCGAGCACACGGTGCAGTTCTCACTCGGTCATGATTCCCTCTTTCCCGACTGCGCCTTTGAGCTTCACACGCCCACCCGGTGCCGGTTCAACTATCTCGTCGAACTGGATAACGCCACGGAGCGCGTCCGATCGGACAAAGATGTCGATAGTTGGCAGCGTAAGATCCGCCTCTACGAGCAATTACAGGACCAACGTCACCCCCATCGCTTCCGCGTGCTCATCGTCGCCACCCGCAGCGCTGACCGCCTCCGCCACATCCTCTCCCTCGCCGCCGGCCACGCCCGTAATCCCTCCCGCTCGCTCTTCTACGGAACCTTGCTCCACGACTTCCTCGCCCACCCCGCCCCCATCCACAGTCCCTGTTTCCTCGACCACCGCCTCTCCCCGACTCCCCTTATTCCCTCTCCCGATTCCGCTGTCCCCGCTCGTCACTTGTCTCCCCTTGAGGCGCTGCGTCGCACCTGCTACACCCTTGCCCTTGCCCTCTGTCTGTCGTCTGACCCCCTACTCAAGCCCTCCATTGCGTGGCTTTCCTCCGCCCGGATCGCAGCCTCCCGGGAATACCACCTCCTGAACCGGATGCCGTGAGCATTCCGCGTCCTGCGCGCCATCCGCTCCCGTGCCAAGCCCTCTGACACCATTCGCTCTACCCCGCAACGCGAAGACGTGGTTGCCCTCTCTTCCCCTTGCTACCCTTTCCCCTTTGCCGCCGGCCTCCGTCCCCTCGCCACGAGCGCCGCGACCGTGCGGTCTCCCCTCTCCGTCATCGTAGGCCCTCGGGGACACCATCGGAGTGACGTTCACGATGGACATCTCTCCCTGCCCGAGGATTCGGTCGATCCCGCCCGAAACGCCTTCCGGATTGGGCACCTGGCACCGAGCGTGCAGGCCGCGGCAGAACCCGCCCTTCCGGACCGATGCACGTCCCACGGGGCGGGTTTTTCCCTTCGGCGACTTCCGTCCGCCTGAACTTTGCCCTTCGAGTCCTTGAATTCCTAGAGGACTTGGCCCTTGACCGCTCCGAAGCTCCGGCTCTGGAGCGGTTTTCTTGAGCTCTTCTCCCAACTTCTGGCACCCGCGCTGTCCTTCGCTATCCTTCGCCCGTGCTCTTCAGCCTTTCCGTTCCACCGGACAACGATCGCGGCCCGCAGTACATGGAGCAGGCCCTCGCCGCCATTCATCAGGCGAATCCCGACCGCCGCCCCTTCGACCTCCTCTTCGCCCGTTCCGGCCGCACCGTCGGTCTCTTCTGCCGCGTCCCGCCGGAGCTTTCCTCTGCCGTCACTGCCCAGCTTTCCGCCCACTACCCAACAGGCACGCTCGGCCGTCTCACCGACCATGCCTTTGCTCCCCCCGACGATTTCCTCTCCTGTTCTGCCGACCTGCGTCTCACCCCGGATATCTTCCCGATCCGCCGCTACACCCAGTTCGACGACCCGCTTAACCGCAACACCTCCGATCCGCTGACGGCAATCTTCGCCTCCCTCGCCCTCGGTTCCCGCGACCGCGCCAGTCCTCTCGTTACCCTCATCGTCCGGCCCGCTCCCGACCGCCGTATCCGTCAGGCCCGCCGAATCCTCCAGCGTCTCAGTCGCCCATTCTTCCGCTCCCATCCGGGCTTCGCCCACCTCTATGCCATCGGTTCCACCAGCCCCTCTGCCCTCGTCCGTATGCTCACGCGCGCCCTCGGCGCTCTGCTGTCCCGTTCGCCCTCCACTCCACCTCCCGTGCAACTCACCACAGCGCCCGCCCGCGCCCACGACCGCGAGGAGGACTTGCAGGCTGCCTCCGACAAGATCGGCCGCCACCTCTTTGAGGTCTCCATTCGCCTCCTCGTCCACGCCCCACCCGCTGCGGCTGGTCACACGGTGTCCTGCATCCGTCAGATGGCCGGGGCGTTCGGCCAATTCACGGTTCCCCGCATGGCGCGCTTCCGTCTCTCGCGCGTCCGCCGCAGCCTCCCGACGTTTCGCTCCCAGGGATTCCTGCTCTCGTGCGAGGAGCTTGCGACGCTCTGGCATCCGGCCACGGCCACCGTCCGCGCCCCCGCGATGCAGTTCACCGAGAGCCGTGAACTGGAGCCACCTACGAATCTCCCTTCCCCTGTGCGCGACGTGGACACCGTGGCGCTCGGCCGCGTCCGGTTCCGTGCCCGTACGGACTTGGTGGGCCTGCGCTTGGACGACCGCCGCCGGCACCTCGCGATCATCGGCAAGACCGGCATGGGCAAGACCACCCTCCTCCACCAGCTCATCGCGAGCGACATGCAGGCGAACCGCGGCCTTGCCCTCCTCGATCCCCACGGCGACCTCGCCGACGCGATTCTCGACAGGGTGCCGCGGCATCGCACGAACGACGTGATCGTCTTCGACGCCAGCGACCGAGAGTATCCCCTCTCCTTCAACGTCCTGACGTGCCGAGACGCGCACCAGCGGGGGCTCACCGCCTCGGCGGTGGTTTCCGCATTCAAGAAGCTCTACGGCGAGAGTTGGGGCCCCAGGCTGGAGCACATTCTGAGAAACGCCCTCCTCGCTCTTCTGGAGACGCCCGGCGCATCCCTGCTCTCCCTCCAGCGGCTCCTGAGTGACACCGCGTACCGCAAAACGGTTACGGGGCGGCTCCGCGACCCCGTGGTACGCGGATTCTGGGAGCGCGAGTTCGCATCCTGGAAGCCGCAGTATCAGGCCGAAGCCCTCAGTCCCATCCAGAACAAGGTGGGCCAGTTCCTGAGCATCCCCACGCTTCGCGCGATCGTCGGGCAGGGACGCACGAGCCTGGATCTCCGCAGTGTCATGGACGAGGGACGCATCCTCGTCGTGAATCTGAGCAAGGGGCGCATCGGCGATGATGCCTCCTCGCTCCTGGGTTCCCTGCTCGTGACCGCCATGCAACTCGCCGCCATGAGCCGCGCGGAGATTCCCGAGAACGCCCGCCGCGACTTCACCCTCTACGTCGATGAGTTCCAGAATTTCGCTACGGATTCTTTCGCCACGATCCTCTCCGAGGCACGGAAGTACCGGCTCAGTCTCGTGCTGGCCAACCAGTACCTCGCGCAGATGGAGGAGGCCACCGCGGACGCCGTGTTTGGCAACGTCGGGAGCCTCCTGGTCTTCCAGGTAGGGGCACGCGATGCCGAGGCGCTCACGGAACAACTGGGCGGCGACGTCACACCGCCGGATCTGCTGGCGCTCCCACGCTTCCGGGCGTACGCTCGGCTGCTCGTTGACGGGATGCCCAGCCGGCCGTTCTCGATGGAAACTCTGCCGCCGCGGGCGAGCGAACACGCAGGCCGGTCGGCCGTCATCCGTCGCACGTCGCGGCACCGCTACAATCGCCCCGCGGCTCTCGTCGAAGAGGAGATCCACCACGCTCTTACCTCCCACGTATGATCCCAGTGCCCCGGCCGCCGCCGTCCGTTGAAGACCTGCACGAGTTCTTTCTTCGCCTGAAAGCCAAGGTGGAAAGCATGGAAGGCACCGTGCGCCAGATCCTCGCCGAACGCACGCGCGATGCTCTGCCGCATCCGACGTGGCGGGACATCGAGGCGCTCAAGAAGGACATCGCTGAGTTGCAGAAGAAGATCGCCGCTTCGCGGAGGAAGTGAGAGCAAGGCCGTGTCCTGACGCCGCACACGTGGCGCAGCCTGAAGGCGTCTTTCAACTCGTTGCACTGATTGAAGACGGGAGTACCGTCGAGTGTTCGCCTTCTTCATGGAAACCCTCACCGCCATCGTCCGTCGCAACGACGTGGAGACCATGCTCCGCAATGCCCGCCTGACCCGCGAGTGGCCAGACGGGCAGGAGAAACGTGCGGAGGCGGAACGGCAAGTCCGTATGGCGATGTATGAACGCGCGCTCGGAGGAATCTCCGAAGACGTGGCACGGGAAATCCTCGACATCCTCCGTCCGTGCTGTCCGGAAGTCTTCTGCGTTGAGCCAGCACCCGCAGTCCGGCCGGATGGGCTCATCGACTGACCTCGACCGTGGTAGCCCCCCACGTCTTCTGCTATCCTTTGCCGCAGGATGTTCTCGCTGCGTCCCTGTCTCCTCTTCTCCGGCTTCGTCCTGGCGCTCTTCCTGCCCGTGAGCGCCTCTGCCACCTGGCACCTCTCGGGCTTCAGCTACCGAAAGGCAATCACCATCGACAACGCCAACGTCGATAGTGACTTGAGCGGCTTCCCGCTCCTCGTGAAGTTCACGGCCGATACGGACTTGGGTGCCCACGCCACCAGCAGCGGCGCGGACCTGCGATTCACCACCGGGACCGGAATGCTCCTGCCCTACGAGCGCGAGGAGTTCCACATCCGCGCAGGTTCCGGCTCAGGCGTCTTCTGGGTGAAGGTGCCGACCATTACGACTGCGGCGGACTCTACGATCTACGCGTACTACGGGAAGAGCGATGCGAGCGACGGACAGAACAAGACCGCAGTGTGGGATTCAAGCTACAAGGGCGTGTGGCACTTGAACGACCCGACGAATCCGACGGATTCGACGAGCAATGGGAACAATGGGACGAATAACGGAGTGACGGCGGTGACGGGGAAGGTGGGTGGTGCGGGGAGGTTTAATGGGAATAGTAATTATGTTGAGATTCCCAATAATTTACCAGATTTAGGTACTGCTGGATGGACTGTGGGTAGTTGGTTTAATACATCGTCAGCAACTGAGCAACTAATCATTAGCGCGTATGGCTCTTCTCCAAATCCACAGGTTGAACTATTCGTTCTTAACACCGGTGCGATATATGCAGAGATAACTGGTCCATCACCTCCAAGACTTATCTTACAGGGAAGTGCAAACCTTCGTGGCACTTTTCATTATGTAAGTTTGGTGCGAGACACTGTTGCTGGTAAGATGGTCATCTATCTTGATGGTGTTGTCGTAGCAAATCCGACAGATACGACAACTGGTAATTTTGATATGGCTCACAATTGGAGAATTGGTGCACGCTCGACAACGGCATTGGATTATTTTAACGGCTCCATCGACGAGACCCGCATCTCCTCCACCGCCCGCTCCACCGCCTGGATCAAGTTCGAATACAACAACATGGCGAGCGCGACAAACGAGCTCACGTGGGCCACACAGGAAGATGGCACGCCTCCCACGGTGACCTCCGTCACTTCTCCGACCGCCGATGGTACCTATGGGAGCGGGAGCACGGTTGCGGTTACCGTCACCTTCTCGAAGGCCGTCACCGTGACGGGCACCCCCCAGCTCACCCTGGAGACCGGCGACTCCGATGCTGTCCTCAACTACACCTCGGGTGATGGCACGGACACGCTCACGTTCACGTATACCGTCCGGAGCGGGGACAGCTCTTCGGACCTCGACTACGCTTCTACCAGCGCCCTCGCCCTGAACGGAGGGACGATCAAGAGCAGCCTCGGGATCGATGCCACCCTCACCCTCGCCTCCCCGGGGGCCGCCGGCTCCCTGGGGGCCAACAAGGCGCTCGTGATCGACGGCGTCGCGCCCGCCGCCCCCGGCATTCCGGACCTCGCGGCGGGGTCGGATACGGGGAGCGGTTCCACAGATAATCTGACGAACGATGCGACCCCGACGTTCACCGTGTCCTGCGAATCCGCTGCGACCGTGCGGCTCCTCTCCGGCTCCACCATCCTCGGCACGGGAACCTGCACGGCATCGTCCGCGTCCATCACCTCCTCCACCCTCACGGAGGGAACCTACGCCATCACCGCCAGGCAGACGGATGCCGCCGGGAACGTGTCCGCGACGGATTCCGCGCTCACGATCACGCTCGATACGACGGCCCCTGTGATCGAAACGCTGTCTCCCGCGGATGATGCGACGGATGTCGCCGTCGATCTGAACCTCGTCCTCACGTTCTCAGAGACCATCGCGAAGACCGGCACCGGTATCCTCACCCTCCACCGATCCTCCGATGACACCATCGTCGAGACGATCACGGTCACGAGCTCGCTCGTCACCGGATCGGGGACGGACACCGTCACGATCAATCCCTCCGTCACCCTCGTAAACGCCACCCCCTACTACGTCCATATCGACATCCGGGCGTTCCCGGACAGCGCGGGGAACGTCTTCGCAGGGCTCAGTGACAGCGTAACGTGGAACTTCACGACGGTTGCCGCTTTGTCCTCCTCCTCGTCTTCCAGCGCGCAGGCGCAAGTGGGAGGCGCAGGCGGCCATCGCGGCAGTCCGGCACAGATGGCGACCCGCATCGCCCAGGCGCGCGTGACGATCCTGGCCCGCTTCGAGGGGAAGAAGCAGGAGAGCGAACGGCTTGTGGCGGAGGAGACCGAGCGCGACGAGGCCGAGCGCGAAGAACTGGCTGCCCGGGAGCGGGAAGAGCGGATCGCCAGGCGCATCGCGAAGCATGAAGCAGCCATTGCCCTGGCCCAGAAGGAGCAGGAGGAATTGCAGAAGAAATTCGCCCTGCACCGCGATGAGCGCTACGCCAAGGCTCTCGCGATCAAGGAACAGCTCCTCGCCGAATCCAAAGCCGCGCTGAAAATGGAGCAGGATGCTCTTCAGGCGGAGCAGGATGCGAATCGAGCACGCCGAAAGGAGCGCCTGGCTGAACGATCACAGTTGACGAAGGAGCAGGAGCTCGCCTTGCAGCAGGCAGAACAGCGCGAGGAACAGGCTGCCCGGGAGCGCGAGGCCCGCATTGTGCAGAGAATCAAGGAACATGAAGCGGAGATCGCGCAGAGTCAGAAGGAGCAGGAGGAACTCCGGCTCCAGTTCGCAGAGCACCAAGAGGAACGCTTCGCGAGGGCGCTCGAAGAAAAGAAGAAACAGGCAGCGGAGGCCGAGGCAGCCCTCCTCGCGGAGCAGGAAGCACTTCAGGCGGAGCAGGAAACGAACGCCGAGCGCCGCGAGAACCGCCTTGCAGAGAGAGAGGCGCGCAAGGCGGCTGCGCCCTCTTCCTCCTCTCCCAATCTCAAAACCCTCGCCTTCCGACGTGACCGGCTGTATGCCGAGGTCGGCGAGACACCCGTCCTCTACGCCGACGTTCCCCTTTCCGCCTGGTATGCACCATACGTTTCGTATGTGATCGAAGAGAAGATCGCGACGGGGTACGCGGACGAAGCGGGCAAGCCCACCGGGGAATTCGGCGTCGGGAACGCGATCACGTACGCAGAAGTGCTGAAGATGGCCATGCAGGCTTCTGACAAAGCCTTCGACCTGCGGGGCCTGCCCCCTCCGCGCAATGAATCCGCGCAGGGAACCTGGGCAGCAACCTATGTCGCGAAGGCGGAGGCACTGGCGCTGTCGGTCTTCGCGCCCTCTCTCGACGTGAACAAGTCGGCAACGCGGGGAGCAGTGATTCAGACGATTCTGGAAGTGCTTGGAGTCACGATCGGGAATACGCCCGCGAGCTACGACGACGTGCCGAAGGATCATCCCCACACGAACGCCATCGCTGCCGCGACGTTCTTCGGGCTCGTCCAAGGCGACCTTGATGCGGAGGGAAAGCCACTCAACCGTTTCCGTCCCGATGATCCGATCAACAGGGCAGAGGTCGCGAAGATCATCGCACTTGCCAAAGAACTCCTGAAGTGAAGACCACGTGCCCTTCCGTAGCCCGAAGAGAGGAGGGCCGCGTGAACCTACCTCGATATTGCCTCCTACGCTTGCATGCACAACCTAGACAACCCGAAGAAGCGGGAACTCTTCAACAGAGCCGTCGAGAACCATCACCGCGCCTGCAGGGAAGTCGAGGAGCAGTACCACGAGCAGCGCCGCCGCCCCGGGACGCTCGAATGAGGCGCCCCCGCACGCCCGCGTAGTTCTCTCACCGCGGGGCCCCCGGTCAACTTGCGGCATCTTCGCACTCTCCGTGGTATCCTCCCGGGTTGCCCATCCTCCGGGGCGCGATGAGCACGAACCCTCCCATCGAACGCGGCTTCTACGTTGACCTGGAGAAGGCCCAAGATGGCAATCTGCGTATTCGGCTGAACCGAAGCGGCCGACGGCACTTCGCCGAGATCCGCCAGCAGCGCGACGCCTACGGGATTCACGCCGCCCTGTGCGCGCTCCTGGAGGACCATCTGTGCAACGGCTGGGAGATGGTTCCGCCCGAGGACATCGCGGCGCTGACCGCCGCGCCGATCCTCTCCGACGAAATCAGCAGGGACGACGAGGGGCAGGTCACCGAGGCCGGGCGCGTGTACTGGTACCCCGACTATCAGGTGTGTGACGAAATCGACGAACTTCGCTCCCACCTGATGCTCGTCTTCCAAGGCGTCGCATGACCCAGGAAGACTCCGACCGGCTGGCTGGCTCCTTCGAGAACTTCGCAAGCGATACCCGTCCTTCCGCGTCGGGCGATTGAATCCTCTGGATGCACTCCGGTACAAGTGATCGCTGAGATCCTTGCCGCTATCGCCTTCTCTTCCGCCGTACCCAGGCAAGACCCGCCGCCGCTCCTGCGGCTATCACCGCGGCAGAAGCCGGGCCGGTCTCACCGGCGGGAGCGTGGGTGGGGACGCGTACGGTGGATCCCCTCCTCCAGGGCTCGAAGGTCTGCAGGGTGGCGAAGAGGGGCACATGCGGCTGGGCCGGTGCGCGGACATCGGGGGCAGCGGGCAGCAGCGACGGAAAGGTGGAAGCAGCAGAGGATCTCTGCGTGATCAAGCCTCCCTCCCGGCGGCAGTATTCGTCACAGCCATCGCCGCCCAGCAGGTTGCCATCATCGCAGAACTCGACCGGGTCGAGGACGATGTCGCCGCAGTGGGGCAGGGAGCAATCGGGACGGCAGGGGGCATCGGGCAGATTGGAATTGAGGGGGCCGCTGTCACACTCCTCACCCAGATTGGGAATGTCGTTGCCGCACTCACGGTGGAGGAAACGGCAGGTCGAGGTGCAGCCGTACGGCAGGGAGGCGTTGTGGAGGGAAGGTTCGCACTGTTCACCCAATGCACGCTGGACAGTGGAGTCGCCGCAACGGCCCTGCTCGAAGAGACAGTGTGAGGAGCAGCCGTCA
>Ga0208375_1001626_pt1 | contig 24218 bp, 20 predicted proteins | sample RifOxyD1_FD_184038 | JGI IMG/M metagenome (GOLD analysis project Ga0208375, IMG submission 184038) | Soil microbial communities from Rifle, Colorado - Rifle Oxygen_injection D1 (SPAdes) | ecosystem: Environmental > Terrestrial > Deep subsurface > Rock core/Sediment | place: Rifle, Colorado...
CTCGCCCAGCCCGGACTTGAGCTGGATCTGGCCAAGCCCCAGCGCCGCCGCCGCGCCACTGGCCAGCGCCAGGGACACCGCCAACGCCGACCGCATCAATCGCTTCACGCGTGCTCCCACTGCATTCCCCAAGGCGCGACTCTAGCGAGCGGGGCCCGACGCGGCAATGCGCGCGGCCGCGTTCAGCAGGCGCTGTGGCCCCCGACGGCTCCTTCAGTCGCTGCGTTCGGCCAGCACCAGCTCCGCCAGCTGCACCGCGTTGAGCGCGGCGCCCTTGCGGATGTTGTCGGCCACCACCCACAGCGAAACGCCGCGCGGGTGGGAGATGTCGTCGCGGATGCGGCCCACGTACACCGGGTCGTTGCCCGACGCGTGGGTCACCGGCGTGGGGTAGCCGCCGCCTTCGTGTTCGTCCACCACTTCGACGCCCGGCGCGGACTGGAGCAGTTCGCGCACGCGCGCGGCTCCGATCTTCTCGCGCGTCTCGATGTGCACCGCCTCGGAGTGCCCGTAGAACACCGGCACGCGCACCACGGTGGCGTTCACCTGGATCGAGTCGTCGCCGAGGATCTTGCGGGTCTCCCAGACCAGCTTCATCTCCTCGGTGGTGTAGCCGTTGTCGCAGAAATCGCCCCCGTGCGGGATCACGTTGAAGGCGATCTGCACCGGGTACACCTCGGGTTTCGGGTCCTGGAAGTTGAGCATGCCGGCGGTCTGTCGGCCGAGCTCCTCCAGCGCCTTGCGGCCGGTGCCCGACACCGATTGGTAGGTGGCGACGTTGATGCGCTCGATGCCGGCCTCGCGGTGGATCGGCGCCAAGGCGACCAGCATCTGCATGGTCGAGCAGTTCGGGTTGGCGACGATGCCGCGCGGGCGCTGCTTCATCGCCTCCGGGTTCACCTCGGCCACCACCAGCGGCACGTCGTCGTCCTGCCGGAAGGCCGAAGAGTTGTCGATGACCACCGCACCGGCGGCGGCGAACTTCGGCGCGTACTCCTTGGAGACGCTGCCGCCGGCGGAGAACAGGGCGATGTCGATGCCCGCCGGGCCGAACGTAGCCAGATCCTGCACGACGACCTGGCGCGCGCCGAACTCGACCTTGTCGCCGGCCGAGCGCTCACTGGCGAGCAGGTACAACTGGCCGACCGGGAATTCGCGCTCGGCGAGGATCTTGAGCATGGTCTCGCCGACGGCGCCGGTGGCGCCAACGATGGCGACGTTGACTGGGTGGGTCATGGGGGATCTCAGAGGGTTATGCCACGGATGGCACGGATGAAGGCGGATAGAGCTTATCTGTAGGAGGAGCGTTCCACGTCACTGCGGATGAAGCGCTGCCGAAAATCAAAAGGTCGATTCAGAAGAACGCTTTTCGTCCGTGTCCATCCGTGTTCATCCGTGGCCAAAACGCTTCACCCCGGCACACGCGGCAACATGGCGCCCACGTCGCCGCACTGGGCGCGGTGGCGCAGCGCCTGGTCCATCAGCACCAGCGCGACCATCGCCTCGCAGATCGGCACCGCACGGATACCCACGCAGGGGTCGTGGCGCCCCGTGGTGACGATGTCGACCACCTGCCCGTCCACATCAAGCCCGGCGACCGGCAGGCGCAGGCTGGAGGTCGGCTTGAATGCCACGGAGCAGCGCACGGCCTGCCCGCTGCTGATGCCACCGAGCACACCGCCGGCGTGGTTGGAGCCGAATCCGTCGGGGTCCATGCGGTCGCGGTGGAGGCTGCCGGGCTGCGCGACGGAATCGAAACCTGCGCCGATCTCCACGCCCTTGGCCGCGTTGATGCCCATCAGGGCCGCGGCCAGCTCCGCATCCAGCTTGCCGTAGACCGGCTCGCCCCAGCCCGGCGGCACGCCCTCGGCGATGACTTCCACTCGCGCGCCGGCCGAGTCGCCGGACTTGCGCAGTGCATCCATCGCCGCTTCCAGTGCCGGCACCTGCGCGGCATCGGGCCAGAAGAACGGGTTGCCCTCGACGTCGCCGAGTGCGTCGATGCGCTCCGGCACGGTCGCAAGCCGGCGGTCGCCGATCTGCGACACGAACCCCTGGATGCGCACGCCGTGGCGCTCGGCCAGCCACTTGCGCGCGATCACGCCGGCGGCGACGCGCATGGTCGTCTCGCGCGCACTCGAGCGCCCGCCGCCGCGCGGATCGCGGATGCCGTACTTGTGCCAGTAGGTGTAGTCCGCGTGTCCGGGGCGGAACTGCGCGGCGATGGTGTCGTAGTCCTTGCTGCGCGCGTCGGTGTTGCGGATCAGCAGGCCGATCGGCGTGCCGGTGCTGCGGCCCTCGTACACGCCCGAGAGGATCTCGACCTCGTCGGCCTCGCGTCGTTGCGAGGTGTGCCGCGACTTGCCGGTCGCGCGGCGCGACAGGTCGTCGGCGAAGTCCTCCGGCGCGATCGCCAGCCCCGGCGGGCACCCGTCGATGACGCAGCCGATCGCCGGCCCGTGGCTTTCGCCGAAGGTCGTCACCGCGAACAGCTTTCCGAAGGTGTTGCTGGCCATCGGTACTCCGCTTGAGGGCAACCCGTCGCATCGGGCGGACAGCCATTGTAGGAGCGGCTTCAGCCGCGATGCTTCGTCTGTAGGAGCGACGTAAGTCGCGATCACGCCCGCCGGAAATTTTGTACCCGCATGATTTCCGGTCGCGACTTACGTCGCTCCTACAGGGTGCATTCGAATCAGGGCGGCTTAGCGGCTGAAGCCGCTCCTACAACGGCAGGCTGCTCAACGCGCGTCGGCGAGCGCCTTGATGCGGGCGTGGTGCTCGACCAGGTCGCTGCGCTCGACCACGAAGATGCCCATCTGGCCGACCTTGAACTCGACCCATGCCATCGGCAGCTCGGGCAGCAGCGCGACCAGCGCGCGCTCGGCCTCACCCACCTCGCAGACCAGGAGCCCGTGCTCGGAGAGGTGGTCGGGAGCGTCGCGCAGGATGCGCAGCGCCAGGTCCAGCCCATCGTCGCCGGCCCGCAGGCCCAGTTCGGGCTCGTGTGCGTACTCCGGCGGCAACGCGTCGGTCTCGTCGTGGGTGACGTACGGCGGGTTGGTGACGATCAGGTCGAACACTTCGCCCTGCAGGCCGGCGAACAGGTCGGACTGGCACAGCTCGACGTTGTCGGCATGCAGGCGGTCCTTGTTCTCGCGCGCCAGCGACAGCGCGTCCTCGTTGATGTCGGCGCCGACCACCTCCCAGTCCGGGTGGTAGTGCGCGGTGGCAATGGCGATGCAACCCGAGCCGGTGCACATGTCCAGCACGCGGTGGACCTCGCGGCCGCCCAGCCACGGCTCGAAGCCGGTCTCGATGAGTTCGGCGATCGGCGAGCGCGGCACCAGCGCGCGCGGGTCGGACTTGAAGCTCAGCCCCGCGAACCACGCCTCGCCGGTCAGGTATGCCGCCGGGATGCGCTCGTTGATGCGGCGCTCGAACAGCGCCAGCACCTTGGCCTTCTCGGCGGTGGTGACGCGCGAGGCGCCGTACACCGGGCTCAGGTCGTGCGGCATGTGCAGCGCGTGCAGCACCAGCTGCGTCGCCTCGTCCAACGCGTTGTCGAAGCTGTGGCCGAAGGTCAGGCCGGCCTGCGCGAAGCGGCTGCCGCCGTGGCGGATCAGGTCGACGATGGTCAGCTGCTCGAACTGCACGTCGGCGACGTCGAAGTCGGACGCATTGGCAGCGGCGCTGCGGGCGGGGCCTGCGGACATGGCGGCGCATTCACGGAAGGGCCGGCGATTATAGCGGCCGGCCGCTATCATGCCGCGGTTGATTCCAGTGGATCCGCCATGTTCAACCGCACCACCGCCATCGTCCTGGTCGCTGCCCTTGCCGCCGCGCTGGGCCTGATCGCCGCCCAGCGCGTGTTCAACCCGGCCCCGGCGCCGGCCACCGCGTGGCCGCAGACCGAGGCAGTGCGGCTGTTCGACCCGCCGCGCGAACTGCCCGCCTTCAACCTGCGCCAGTCCGACGGCACGCCGCTGGTGCCGGGCGAGCTCAAGGGCCACTGGACGCTGGTGTTCCTGGGCTTCACCTATTGCCCGGACGTCTGCCCGATGACGCTGACGCAGATGGCGCAGGCGCAGCGGCAGTGGGAGTCGATCCCCGAGGCCCGCCGTCCGCGCGTGCTGCTGGTGTCGGTCGACCCGGAACGCGACACGCCCGACCGCCTCGGCGAATACGCCCACGCCTTCCACAAGGACACGCTGGCGGCCACCGCCGACATCCCGGCGCTGGAGGACTTCGCCAAGTCGATCAGCATGGTGTTCGCCAAGGTGCCCGCCGAGGAGGGCATGCCGGCCGACCAGTATTCGGTCGACCACAGCGCATCGATGGCGGTGCTCGACCCGCAGGGCCGCATGTCCGGCCTGATCCAGCCGCCGCTCGACCCGGCGGCGATCGCCCGCGACATGGCCGCATTGACCGAGGCCGCGACGCCGTGAGCCTGGTGACCTGGCTGACCTACGCCCTGCCCCACCGCGCGCTGTCGTCGGCGGCACGCGCGCTGGCGTACTCCGACAACCCGCGCCTCAAGGCCTGGTTGATCGACACCGTGACGCGCCGCTTCGGCGTCGACCTGTCGGAAGCCGCGCAATCGGATCCGGCGACCTACCCCACGTTCAACAGCTTCTTCACCCGCGCGCTCAAGCCCGGCGCGCGCGTGGCAGACGCCGACCCGGACGCGCTCCTGATGCCGGCCGACGGGCGCATCAGCCAATGCGGCCGGATCGAAGGTGACCGCATCTTCCAGGCCAAGGGACAGTCGTTCACCACCGGCGAGCTGCTGGGGGATGCCGAGTCGGCCAAGGTGTTTGAAGGCGGCACCTTCGCCACCGTGTACCTGTCGCCCAAGGACTACCACCGCGTGCACATGCCGTGGGCCGGGCGCCTGCGCGAGACCGTGCACGTGCCGGGCCGGCTGTTCAGCGTGGGCCCGGCGGCGGTCGCGAACGTGCCGCGGCTGTTCGCGCGCAACGAGCGACTGGTGTGCCACTTCGACACCGACTTCGGGCCGATGGCCGTGGTGATGGTGGGGGCGCTGCTGGTGTCGGGCGTGGAAACAGTCTGGAGCGGCGAGGAGATCCCCGCCTACGGACGTGCGATCACGGTCAAGGACTACCGGGGCGAGTCGATCGAACTGGACCGGTTCGAGGAAATGGCGCGCTTCAACTACGGCTCCACCGTGGTTGTGCTGCTGCCGCCGGGCGTCGCGACGCTGGCGCCGGGACTGGCGGCTGAGACCGCGGTGCGACTGGGACAGCGGTTGGCGACGCGGGTGCGCTGAGCAATCCATTTGCGCCGCGCAGCTGCCGCGTGACGCGAGTACGTGCTGCCGCGCTGCTCCACCCCGTCATCCCGGCGAACGCCAGGTTCCACGTTTGACCTCATGCATGGCGCGAGCCGAGGGCCCACGGCTCCGGAACGATGGATCCCGGCGTTCGCCGGGACGGCGGACGGGGATTTTCGTGGCGACGCTCGCCACCTGGGGCCATGACGGACAGACCGCCCGCTCCCTCTACAAATCCTCGCAGCGCTCCAGCTTCAGCACCTGCCCCGGCTGCAACGCATTGCGCGCAGGGCGAAGGTCGTTGGCACGCGCCAGCACGCCGGCATCGCAGCCGAACTTGCGTGCGATCGACCCGAGCGTTTCCCCGCGCTGCACCTGGTACTCGCGCACCACCGGCGGCGGAGGCGGCGGCGCGGGCGTGGGCACCGTCGGCAGCGGCGCGCTGCCACGCACCAGTGCGGCGCGCGGATCGCTGTTGACCAGCGTGCGGGCCAGGTCGGCGCGCTCGCCGCGGGTGCACCAGCGGTTGTAGCGCTGCGCGATGCGCGCGGTCGCCTTCAGCTCGGTGCCGGCCGGGATGCGGTCGTCGGCCTGGTAGCGGGGGTTGAGGTTGCGCAGCGCGCGCATGTAGCCGTCGCGGGCGCCGTTGTCGTTGCCCAGGCACACGGTCAGCTGGTAGATCGACGCGTCCTGCGCCAGCCGCAGCGGCTGCGGGCGGGCGTCCACGTCGGGGAACACCACGCCGTAATCCTCCGGGTGCAGGTAGATCCACGCCGCGGCGATCACCATCGGCACGTAGTCGCGCGTTTCAGCCGGGAATTGGCTGTAGACGGATTCATCCCAGAAACTGCGCCCACCGGTCTCGCGGAACACGCGCAGCGCGCGTCCCTCGCCGCCGTTGTAGGCCGCCAGCGACAGTTCGATGTTGCGGTTGAGCTGGCCGAGGCGCTCGTTGAGGTAGTCGACGCTGGCGCGCGCGGCCGAGTACGGGTCGTAGCGGGTGTCGAAGCCGCTGCCGTCCTCGCCCAGCCCGAAGCGGCGCCCGGTCGCATACATGAACTGCATCGGCCCGGCGGCGCCCGCCCGCGAGGTGGCATGGACGCGGCCGTGCGACTCCTTGGCCATGATCCCGAACAGCAGCGCCTCCGGCAGCCCGGCGCGCTGGTAGTGCGGCCACATCAGGTGGCGCATGTACTGGTAGTTCTCGTGGCTGGTCATCAGCGCCGGCCGCATGTCGGTCAGCCAGCGGCGGATGCCTTCCTGCACGGCCGGGTTGAACTCCACCATGCGGTCGAAGTCGTGGCCGTCGCCCAGCAGGTGGGCCGCGCGCGCGGCCTCCGGCACGTCGGCGGCCACCACGTCGACGGGCTCACCTTCCGACAAACCGAGGTCGTCGTCCTGCAGGTCGCGTGCGTCGACTTCCTGCTTCAGCAGGCGCTTGTAGGTCGCCAGCAGCGTCGGCACCTGGCAGCCGCGCTGCGCGACGCAGGCGGCCATCACGTCCTCCATGTCCTCCAGCGCTGAATCGGCCTGCGCCTGGCCGTCGGGGTCGGCGTTGCCGACCATCACCAGCGCCTCGCGGTAGCGGGCTTCGGCGGCCTGCATGCGCTGCTCCAGCGTGGCAGCAGCCTCGCGGTCGCGGCGCGATTGGGCATTCGTTTCGGAAGGGAGCGCGGCGGCCATGAAGGCGACCAGCAGCGGCAGGGCAACGCGGTACGGAAGGGCCATCGGGGGACACACGGCGACTGGGGAGTCAGGGTAGTGCCCGCGCGCGGGCGCGGGCAACCGGGTCTGACCCCGGGCCGGCCTCGAGGTTCAGCCTGGGAGCGTCGTAGCTAGAATCGGCCGGTCGCTGCCCCGCCGCCCCAAAGGACAAACGCCATGGCCCAGCCCGCCCCGCTCCTGATCGGCCAGGCCGTCACCGATCCACCTGCGGCGCCCGGCCAGGGGCATGTCGTGTTGCAGCCGGGGCTGGCCAATCGCCATGGCCTGGTGGCCGGCGCCACCGGCACCGGCAAGACCGTCACGCTGATGGTGCTGGCCGAGGGCTTCTCGCGGATCGGCGTGCCGGTGTTCCTCGCCGACGTGAAGGGCGACGTCGCCGGGCTGGCCGTGCCGGGCACGCCCAGCGACAAACTGCAGGCGCGCGTGGACCGCATCGGCGTGGACGGCTACACGCCCGAGGGCTGCCCGACGGTGTTCTGGGACCTGTTCGGCCGGTTGGGCCACCCGGTACGTACCACGGTCAGCGAAATGGGACCGACGCTGCTGTCGCGCATCCTGGAGCTCAACGACACCCAGTCCGGCGTCATGGACATCGTGTTCAAGCTGGCCGACGACCGCGGCCTGCTGCTGCTCGACCTGGCGGACCTGCGCGCGCTGCTCAACCTGGTCGCGGAAGAACGCAAGGCGGTGTCGACCGAGTACGGACTGGTCAGCGCACCCTCGATCGGCGCCATCCAGCGCGCGCTGTTGCGGCTCGAGTCCGATGGCGCGGAAGCCTTCTTCGGCGAGCCGGCGCTGGAGCTGTCCGACCTGATGCGCACCACCGTCGACGGCCGCGGCATCGTCAACATTCTCGCCGCCGACACGCTGGTGTTGAAGCCGCGCCTGTATTCCAGTTTCCTGCTGTGGCTGCTCTCGGAGCTGTTCGAGCAGTTGCCGGAGGTGGGCGACCTGGACAAGCCGAAGCTGGTGTTCGTGTTCGACGAGGCACACCTGCTGTTCGACGATGCGCCGCCCGCGCTGCGCCAGCGGGTCGAGCAGGTGGTCCGGATCATCCGCTCCAAGGGCGTGGGCGTTTATTTCTGCTCGCAGTTCCCCGACGACGTGCCCGACGACATCCTCGGCCAGCTGGGCAACCGCGTGCAGCATGCGCTGCGGGCCTTCACCCCGCGCGACCAGAAGGCGGTGCGCACTGCGGCGGAGACGTTCGTCCCGAACCCGGGCCTAGACGTCGCCGCTGCCATCGGCACGCTGGGCGTCGGTGAGGCGCTGGTGTCCACGCTCCAGGACAAGGGCGTGCCGATGCCGGTCGAGCGCACCCTCGTCGCACCGCCGCGCTGCCGGATGGGCGCGATTACCGACGCCGAGCGCATGCAGGTGCGCGCCGGCAGCCCCGTCGGCGCCAAGTACGACACCGCATTGGATCGCGAATCCGCCTCCGAGATGCTGGCGCGCAAGGCGCAGGCGCTCGCAGAAGGCGCCGACGCCCCCGCGGCCAAGGGCCACGGAACGGGCCCGGGCGAACAGGCTGAGGGCGGCTTAGGCCAGACGGTGAAAGATGCGGTATTCGGCACCAAGCGCCGCCAGGGAATGCTGGAGACGATGGCCAAGCAGGCCTCGCGCACGGTCGGCAACCAGATCGGCCGTCAGATCCTGCGCGGCGTGCTGGGCGGGATCTTCGGCGGCCGCCGATGACGCAAGCGCCGCCAGCGCCGGCCCGCGTGCGCGCATCGATCCCGACAGCGCCTTGAGGACCGCCCTGATTAGAATCGCCGCACCCGGTGTCCGCGCCGGCGCCCCCTTTCACATGGAGATGCGTGACATGAACCCGACCGCCCGCCTTGCCTGCCTCGCCCTGTCCGCCGTGCTGCTTGCCGCCTGCCAGCGGTCCGAGCCGGCCGACGAGTCGGCGGCCGCCGTCGATCCGGTCCCCACGGCCGCGCCGGCTGCCGCGCCTGCCGATGACGCGTCGCAGGTCGTGAGCACCGACAACGGCGCGATCGATGCAGGCGAGTTGGACGTACGCGCATTTGCCGGCACCTTCAACGGCACCCTGCCCTGCGCCAGCTGCCCGGGCATCGAGACCGAGTTGACCCTGTCGTCCGACGGCACCTTCGCAATGACGGAAACCTATATCGACCAGGCCGACGGCGCACAAAAGCTGCAGGGCACGTGGGCGGCCGAAGAGGACGGTGCGCGCCTGCGCCTGGACCCGGACAGCAAGTCCGAGAACGACCGTGTGTACGAGATCGTCTCCAACGACGAAGTGCGGATGCTGGACCTGGGCGCCCAGCGCATCGAGTCCGGGCTGGATTACAGCCTGCGTCGCTCCGGCGCGAACATGTAACCCGGCGGGGCGCGCGGGCCGCTGTCCGCGCGCCCTGGCCCATTCCGGAGCCGACCCCGCATGGGCCGCTGGCGCCCCCCGTCCGAAACCGGCACTGCGCTCATCACGCGCCAGGGCCACGACCGCCTGAAGGCGGAACTCGACGACCTGTGGCGCGTACAGCGCCCCGAGGTCGTGCGGGCGCTGTCGGCCGCCGCCGCCGAGGGCGATCGCTCGGAGAACGCGGAATACACCTACCGCAAGAAGCAACTCGGCGGCATCGACCGCCGCGTGCGCTACCTCAGCAAGCGCCTGTCCACGCTGAAGGTGGTGGACGCCGCACCCTCCGATCCCTCGGCGGTGTTCTTCGGCGCGACCATCGAATTGGAGAACAGCGACAGCGGCGAAACGATCCGCTACCGCGTCGTCGGCCCCGACGAGACGGACGCGGCGCTGGGCTGGATCAGCATCGATTCGCCGCTGGCCCGCGCACTGCTGGGCAAACGGGTGGACGATGAAGTGCGCGCGGTGCTGCCGGGCGGAGAGGTGACGTTCTGGGTGGTGGCGATCGAGTACTGAGGGGCCCACCGGCACACGGCGGACGACCAACAGAGATCGTCACCCGCGAAGACGGGAATGACCGGCGACAGCGCATCGCCGAGCACCTGCGCAGCACCCTCCCCTGCCCTGTAAGGAAGGAAGTACGCCTTACCCCGCAACCGCACGGATGACCGCCTGCGTGAACGCCGGGATGTCATCGGGCTTGCGGCTGGTGATCAGCCCGCCGTCCTCGACGACTTCGCTGTCCTCCCAGCTGGCGCCGGCGTTTTCCAGGTCCTTGCGCAGCGACGGCCACGACGTGACCTTGCGGCCTTCCACCAGGTCGGCCTCGATCAGTGTCCACGGCCCGTGACAGATGGCGGCGACCGGCTTGCCACCGTCGAAGCACGCCTTGATGAAATCGATGGCTTTCTCTTCCATCCGGAGTTTGTCCGGGTTGATGACGCCGCCCGGCAGCACAAGCGCGTGGTAGTCGCCGGCCTTCGCATCCGACAGCGCCTTGTCGACCGGCACGTCCTTGCCCCAGTCCTTCTTGTCCCATCCGCGAATGGACCCGGCCTTGGGCGCAATCACGTCCACGCGCGCACCTGCCTCTTCCAGCAGGCGCTTGGGCTCGGTGAGTTCGGACTGCTCGAAACCGTCGGTCGCTAGGATGGCAATGGTCTTGCCGGACAGGGTCTGGGCCATGGGACTGCTCCATGCGGCGGGCCAGTGGAGCGCACGGCGCGGTAAACGCGCGTGAACCATGGGTTCAATCGGTGCGAATCGCACAGCACCAGACCGGGTGCCGAAGGTTGGATTGCGCGACCTGCCCCAGCGTTGTCGTCCCGAACGCGGCGAAGGGACCTGCCGGTATCGCCCATCAAGGCAAGCTGGTTGCTTCGTTCGGGACAGCATCGCCGCGGCTTTTCGGCCGCCTGCCCCTGTCAGTCCTCGACCACTGCCTCGCCGTACAGGTCGTGCTCGTCGCTGCCCATGATCTCGACATCGACGAACTGGCCCGGGCGCAGCCCGGCTTCCAACCCGTTCTGGATCTGCACCACGCCGTCGATCTCCGGCGCGTCGGCCTTCGAGCGTGCGATGGCGAGATCGCCATCGACCATGTCGACCAGACATTGCTGGATCGTGCCCACCTTCGCTTCCAGCCGCGCCGTGGAGATTTCGGCCTGGCGCTCCATGAACCGCGCCAGCCGCTCCTGCTTCACTTCTTCCGGCACCGGGTCGGGCAAGGCATTGGCCGTGGCGCCGTCCACCGGCGAGTAGGCGAACGCACCCACCCGGTCCAACTGCGCCTCGTCGAGGAAGTCGAGCAACGCCTCGAACTCGGCCTCGGTCTCGCCGGGGAAGCCGACAATGAAGGTGCTGCGGATGGTGAGGTCGGGGCACATCGCGCGCCAACGCTGGATGCGCTCGAGCGTGCGGTCGACCGCGCCGGGCCGCTTCATCAACTTGAGGATGCGCGGGCTGGCGTGCTGGAACGGGATGTCCAGGTACGGCAGCACCGTGCCTTCGGCCATCAGCGGGATGATGTCGTCCACGTGCGGGTACGGGTACACGTAGTGCAGCCGGCTCCAGACGCCCAGCTCGCCCAAGCCTTCGCACAGCGCCTTCATGCGGGTCTGGTACTCGCGGCCGCGCCATTCCCGGGGCTGGTAGCGCACGTCCACTCCGTACGCCGACGTGTCCTGCGAGATGACCAGCAGCTCGCGCACGCCGCCCATCACCAGCTTCTCGGCCTCGCGCAGCACCGCGTCGACCGGGCGCGATACTAGGTCGCCGCGCATCGACGGAATGATGCAGAAGCTGCAGCGGTGGTTGCAGCCCTCGGAAATCTTCAGGTACGCGTAGTGCTTCGGCGTCAGCTTGATGCCGACCTCGTCCTCCTGCGATGCGCGGCGTGGCAGCAGGCTGGTGAACGGGTCGTGCGTCGGCGGCAACGCCTGGTGCACCGCGCCCAGCACGCTGTCGTAGTCCTGTGGGCCGCTGATCGACAGCACGTCGGGGTGCGCCTCGCGGATCAGGTCGCCGCGCTTGCCCAGGCAGCCGGTGACGATGACCTTGCCGTTCTCGGCCATGGCCTCGCCGATGGCGTCCAGCGACTCGGTCACGGCCGAGTCGATGAAGCCACAGGTGTTGACCACCACCACGTCGGCGTCGTCGTAGCTGGGCACCAGCTCGTAGCCCTCCACCCGCAGCTGGGTGAGGATGCGTTCGGAGTCGACGAGGGCCTTGGGGCAGCCAAGGCTGACGAAGCCGACCTTGCCGCTGGTGGCGGGCGTGTTGGGCAGTGACATGGATTCGGGCGCGCGGTTGGTAGCGCGCAGGCAGCGCGCCGGGGCGGTCGCAGAGGCCGTGCCGGCAAGGCGCCGGCCGGACAGGTCCGCCAATTATAGCGGGCGCTAGAATCGGGCCGTGCCGCCTCCCCCCGGGCGGTTCAGCCTGGAGCAGCGCCATGGCCGCATGGATCGACATCGACAGCGAGGCCGGGCCCATTCGCGGCTGGCGCGCCGACCCGACGGGCCCGTCCAGGGGCGCGGTGGTCGTGGTGCAGGAGATCTTCGGCGTCAACGCCCACATCCGCGACATCGCGGGCCGCCTCGCGGATGCGGGCTTCGTAGCCCTGGCGCCGGCCCTGACGGACATCGTCGAGCGCGGCATCGAACTGGACTACGACGACACCGGCGTCGCACGCGGCCGCGACCTCGTCGCCCGGCTGGGTTTCGACCGCGCGATCGACCTGGTGGATGCCACCGCGACGTTGTTGCAGGCGGAAGGCCTGCGCACGGGCGTGGTCGGCTTCTGCTGGGGCGGGTCCGTCGCCCTGCTGGCCAACACGCGCCTGGGGCTGCCCGCCGTCAGCTACTACGGCGGCCGCAGCGTGCCGTTCCTCGGCGAGCCGCTGCGCGCGCCGATGCTGTTCCATTTCGGCGCACGCGACCCGATCATTCCGCCGGCCGATGTCCAGGCGCACCGCAATGCCTACCCGCAGGCCCGGACGTACGTCTACGAGGACGCCGGCCACGGCTTCAACTGCGATCGCCGCGCCGACTTCCATGCCGCCAGCGCCGCGCAGGCGTGGACGCGTACGGTCGACTTCTTCGAGGACGCGCTGAGATGAACGCCGCCGACTGGCAACTGGACCCGCAACTGGCCGCCGATACCCACCCGGTCGCCCACCTGCCCCTCAGCGAACTGCGGCTGATGGACGATTCCAACCACCCGTGGCTGATCCTGGTACCCCGCGTGGCTGGGGCGGTGGAATGGATCGACCTGGACGACGCCGCGCAGGCCGGATTGACCCGGGAAATCGCGCTGGCCAGCCGGGCGCTGCAGGCGGCGTTCAAGCCGCATAAGCTCAATATCGCCGCGCTGGGCAACGTCGTGTCGCAACTGCACGTGCACGTGATCGCACGCTATCGCGACGATATCGCCTGGCCGCGGCCGGTCTGGGGCACGGCGACCGCGAAGCCCTACAGCCCTGAAGCGCTGGTCGAGCGGGTCGCGACGCTGCAGCGGAACTTGTCCGCCTAGGCAGCGACGCCCTGAGGCCGGTCAGGTCCGCGGCAGCGTGACGCCGGTCTGGCCCTGGTACTTGCCGCCGCGGTCCTTGTAGGACGTCTCGCAGACGTCGTCCTTGTCGGCCTGGAAGAACAGCATCTGCGCGACACCCTCGTTGGCGTAGATGCGCGCCGGCAGCGGCGTGGTGTTGGAGAACTCCAGCGTGACGTGGCCTTCCCACTCAGGCTCCAGCGGCGTCACGTTGACGATGATCCCGCAGCGCGCGTACGTGCTCTTGCCCAGGCACACCACCAGCGTGTCGCGCGGGATCCGGAAGTACTCCACGGTGCGCGCCAGCGCGAAGGAATTGGGCGGGATGATGCAGACGTCCGCATCGATGTCGACGAAGCTGCCCGGGTCGAAGTGCTTGGGGTCGACGATCGTCGAATTGATGTTGGTGAACACCTTGAACTCGCGGGAACACCGCACGTCGTAGCCGTAGCTGGACGTGCCGTAGCTGACGATCCGTTCGCCGTCGGCGTGCTTGACCTGCCCGGCCTCGAACGGCTCGATCATGCCCTGCTCGGCGGCCATGCGACGGATCCAGCGGTCGGACTTGATGCTCATGCGGTGATTCCCGGGTGGCGGTGGCGTCCGGCAGCCCGTCGGGGCGCCGGCAGCGGGCGATTGTAAGGGGGACGCGGCTTAAAGCAGCGATGCGCTGATCGACGGCGTCACGCGCGGCCGCAGCGCCAGTTCGATCGCGACGCGACGCGCGGCGTCGCGGTAGGCCTGCGCGGCCGGGGAGTCCGGCGCGGCCGCCACCACCGGCGTGCCGGCATCGCCCTGCTCGCGGATCGCCACCTCCAGTGGAAGCGATCCGAGCAACGGCACGCCGTACTGCGCCGCCATCCGCTCGCCGCCCCCCTGCCCGAAGATGTGCTCGGCATGACCGCAGTTCGAGCACACGTGCACGGCCATGTTCTCGATCAAGCCCAGCACCGGCACCTCGACCTTCTCGAACATCTTCAGCGCCTTCTTCGCATCCAGCGTGGCCACGTCCTGCGGCGTGGTGACGATGATCGCGCCGGCGACGGGGATCTTCTGCGCCATCGTCAACTGGATGTCGCCGGTGCCCGGTGGCAGGTCGACGATCAGGTAGTCCAGTCCGTCCTCCCCGCCCCAGCGCGTCTGCTCCAGCAGCTGCGTCAGTGCCGAGGTCGCCATCGGGCCGCGCCAGATCATCGGCGTGTCCTGGTCCACCAGCAGCCCGATCGACATCGCCTCCACGCCATGCGCGCGCATCGGCTCGATGGTCTTGCCGTCCGGGCTGTCGGGCCGTCCCGACAACCCCAGCATCATCGGCACGCTCGGCCCGTAGACATCGGCATCCAGCACGCCCACGCGCGCCCCGTCGGCCGCCAACGCCAGCGCCAGGTTCACCGCCGTCGTCGACTTGCCCACTCCGCCCTTGCCCGAGCCCACGGCAATGATGTTGCGCACGTTGGGCAGCGGCGACAGGTTGGGCTGGACGGCGTGGCTGGCGATGCGGGAGGTGATCTCCAGCGCCCCCAGCTCGCGGCCCTCCGATGCCAGCAAGCTCGATGCGGCCTCACGAAGCCATGCGTCCAGTCCTTTTGCGGGCACGCCGGAGGACACGCTCACTGCAACCCGGCCGTCCTGCTCGATCGCGCGTATGCGACCGCCAAGGTCGGCGAATGTGTGCTTGGAAAGGCCTGGCAACACAAGGCCCTGCAAGCGCTGCTCTATCGATTCCGACATGCAAAAGAATCCTGCTGAAGAGTTCATCCACGACATTGTGACAGGCGCGTTAACCCCATGTTAAGGTCGGGTCGTCGAGGGGGAAACTTGACAAATCGCGGCGCGGGGCGGGATGCCCGGGAGGCGCTTGCTTTCATCTTTTAGGGGATCACGAATGGCAGTAAAGAACTTCGGGCTGCAGCGCAGCCGACTGAGTGCTGCACTGGTTGCCGCTCTGCTCGTACCGGTGTCCACCGGGGTCTTGGCGCAGGATGCCGATACCGATACGACGACCGACGAGACCGCAACCGAGATCGACAAGGTGGTCGTGACCGGCTCGCTCATCCCGCAGACCGAGATCGAAACATTCTCACCGGTAATGACGATCCGCGCCGAGGACATCCGTGCCCGCGGCTTCACATCGGTTGCCGAGGTCCTGCAGGAGAACGCCGTTTCGACAGGCGGCACGCAGGGCGCGCAGAGCTCCGCGTCGTTCACGCAGGGTGCCGAGACCATCGGCATGTTCGGTCTGGATCCCGGCTACACCAAGTACCTGATTGACGGCCGTCCGATGGCCAACTTCCCGGCCCTCTACAACGGCAGCGACACGTTCAACAACATCAGCAACATCCCGATCGACCTGGTCGAAAGCATCGAGATCCTGCCGGGCGGCCAATCGTCGCTGTACGGCTCCGATGCAATCGCCGGCGTCATCAACATCAAGCTCAAGAAGCGCGCCGACGGGACCAGCATCGGTGTTCGGGGTGGCTGGTACTCCGAAGGCGGCGGCTCCAGCTTCCGTGCCAGCATTTCCGATGGCTTCTCCGCTTTCGACGGCCGCCTCAATGGCCTCTTCGGCGTGCAATACGAACAGCGCGACCCCATCTGGGGCTACCAGCGCGACCTGACGCGCCAGTACAACACGAACGGCAGCTCGCCGCCGATCGCCAGCCGCGATTTCCTGGTGTATGGCTACAAGGACATCGGCAATTTCGGTCTCGGCAATTTCGGCTACGTCGACCTGCCACCGGAAGCCAACAACTGCGCGAACGTCAGCGACCTGTTCGGCGGCACGGAAGGTCCCCAGGTGCGCCCGGGTTCGGGCGAGTACTGCGGCTCCTTCTTCACCCCCGGCTATCGCACCCTCCTCAACGAGAAGGAAGCCAAGCAGTTCCTCGCGCACGCCACCTGGGACATCAACGACAACGCCCAGCTTTACGCCGACGTGCTCTACAGCAACGAAGAGGTCGGCTATCACGTGGGTTCGAACTACACGTGGTGGGGCACCGGCGTGAAGTGGGGCTACTACTACGACCCGGACGTCGATGGTCTGATCAACCTCCAGCGCGGATTCGCGCCCGAGGATATGGGGCCCGAGGGCTACCGTAACTCGATGAGCTTCGACGAAAGCGACGCACTGCAGTCGGCCGTCGGCATCTCGGGCTACTTCGGCGCTTCGGACTGGAGCTACGACGTCAGCGCTGCCTACACCCGCTATGAGCTCGACGAGCGCGGCTTCGTCCGCTGGGCCGACGCCATCAACGATTACTTCCAGGATCGTGTGTTGGGTGAGCAGCAGGGCTGGGATCCCTACTACGGTGCCTACCCTGTCTTCACCCCTGACTATGGCGCGTTCTACCAGCCCATCTCCGCTGAAGACTTCGCCAGCTTCACGGGCTATGCGACCAGCCGCTCGAAGACCACCGACACGATGGTCCGCGCACAGGTGACCAATGCGTCACTGTTCTCGTTGCCCGGCGGTGACGCCGGCCTCGCGGTGGCCTTGGAATGGGGTGACCAGACGTGGAACTACGATCCGGATCCGCGCTACCTCGACGGCTCCATCTGGGGCACGACGGCCGTGGCCGGCGGCGGCGAGCGTGACCGGTATGCGGCCACGGCGGAACTCCGCCTGCCGATCGTCGACATGCTCACCCTCACCACGTCCGGCCGCTATGACGCGTTCTCGCCTGAAGGCGGCGAAGACCTGGACAAGTCCACCTACAGCGTTGGCCTGGAGTTCCGCCCGCTCGAAAGCCTGATGGTTCGCGGAAAATACGGCACCGCCTTCCGCGCGCCGACGCTGTCGGACCAGTTCCAGGGCCGCAGCGGCTTCTACACCTTCGTGACCGATTACTACCTGTGCAGCCAGGCCGGGTTCGACCCGTCCGACCCGGCCCAGATCGACGCCTGCCCGACCCAGTTCTCGAACCGGCAGGTGTTCGGCACGCAGGCGGGCAATGTGGACCTGGAACCGATCAACGCCGACGTATGGAATGCCGGCGTGGTCTGGGCACCGACGAACGCGTTGTCGTTCACTGCCGACTACTACAGCTGGGATATCGACAACGAAGTCACCCAGCAGAGCAGCGATGCGCTGATGTTCCAGGAGTACCGCTGCCGCGCGGGCATTGATGACATCAGCTCGCCGACCTGTGTCCAGGCCCTGTCGCAGGTCACCCGCCAGGACAGCAACGACTACGTCGTCGAGATCTACACGCCGAAGATCAATGTATCCAAGCGCGAGATGCGCGCCGCCACCGCGGCGTTCAACTACACGCTGCCCACCGAAGGGGCCGGTACGTTCAACTTCGACGGCAACTACACGCGCATCCTGCAGCATGACCGCATCGTGTACGAAGGCGACCCGACGCTCGATTACCTCGACAACCCCTACTACAGCACCGACCCGGTGGATCGGGCAACGCTGTCGGGCTCCTGGCGTCGTGACAAGTGGTCGGCGACCTTGTATGCCAACTGGATGGGCGAGACGCCCAACTACGTGGCAGCGGTGAGTGTCGCCGGCTATGACGCTCCCAATGCGGCCAAGCTGGACGACTACACGACGTTCAATGCGAGCGTCAGCTACCGGCCGCTTGAGACCCTTGAACTGTCGTTCCTCGTCAACAACCTGACGAACGAAATGCCCCCTTACGATCCGACGTTCCCGGGCACTTCCGGCGCTCCGTACAACGGCAGCAACTACAGCGTGTACGGTCGTTCGATGTACATCGAGGCGCGCTACAACTTCGGCAACTGACGCCAGTTACCGCCTCTTGATTTAGTTCTCTCCAGGCCCCGCTTCGGCGGGGCCTTTTTCTTGCATCCGCCTCGGCGGCTCAGCCGACTTTGACGCCATTGCTCTCCAGGAAGTCGACGACGTTGGCGAGCTGGGGGGCATAGTGTTTCCAGCGGTTCATGGCCGACCGATACAGCGGGCTTCGGACCTGCGCCAGGCTGGCCGTTGCCACCGGCGCCTGGTTGCGTTCGAAGGCCAGGCAGGCGTCGCTCCAGGCCAGGCCGCAGAAGTCCAGGAGGCGTCGCGTCTGCGCGACCTGGTCATCGACGATGTCTTCGTAGTGCACCTCGAGTACGCGCCCTGGCAGCACCTTCGACCAGTGCGCCATCAGCCGGTCGAACAGGAGGTAGTAGCGGGCGGTGTCGATGAGATCGAATGAATAGTCGTAGTGCGTGGACCCTTGGGCGAAAAGCTGGCGGAAATTACTCAGGCACGTGTCGAGCGGGTTCCGACGCAGGCAGACGATACGGGCGTTCGGCAGGGCCCGTGCTATCAGCCCCGCGTACAGGAAATTGTGCGGCAGCTTGTCGACGAAATGCGGTCGCTGGCCCGTTCCGGGCCGCGTGCTGTCGACGTAGGCGCGTCCCAGTGCCGCCGGATCGATCCGCAACGCACTGGACAGCGTATCGGCATCCAGCAGGGAGCGCGTGCGGCTCCCGGACATGCGCTTGACCAGGTAGCCGAAGTTGGGCAACTCGCCCGCGGACTGCACATCCGGATGACTGCCCAGGATGCGATCCACCAGCGTTGTCCCTGTCCGCGGCATGCCGATCACGAAGATGGGCTCGGCCGACTCGAACCCGCCCCCGGCTGCTACCGGACCGGCGAACGCCGCGATGATCGCGTCGAACAGAGCCTCGTCCTGTTCGGGACGGTATGAACGTCCCTCCCGGCCCGCGCGCTTGCCCTCGCTCAGCCGGTCGAATGCGTCGGCGAACTCGCCCAGGTCTTCCAACTCCTTGGCCATCGCAAGGTTGACGTACATGCGTCCGTCGCGGTCGCCCGACAGGCCCTCACGCAGTGCGTGGAGCCGATCGAGATGGTTGGCTTCTCCCGTCTGGCGCCGGAGCTGGGCCAGTGCGAGATGTGCCTTCCAGTAGCGCGGATCAATCGCCAGGCACGCCTCGTACTCGCACTCGGCTTCTTCCATCCGGTTGAGGATGCTCAGGGACGTTGCCAGATTGAAGTGATAGCTGGCCACGCCGGGTGCCGACTGCGTTGCCCTTCTGAAGGCGTCCGCCGCCTCCTCGTGCGCATTGCCCAGCGTGAACACCACCCCTAGCGTGTCGAGCGTCATGGTGTCCGAGGGCTGCAGGGCCAAAGCCCGTCGTGCGACTTCGATCGCTTCGCGAGTCATGGCTGCAGATGACAATGCTCGGGCCCATTGCGCCGCATAGTCGGGCCTGCTGGAGTTCAGCCGCACCGACGTCTCCAGGTGTCTCAGCGCGCGCGGCAGTTGCTGCAGGTGCAGCGCCGCCACCCCCGCTACGAACTGGACCCCGGCATGGCCGGACGCCATCGGGAGCAGGCGCTCGGCGCGCTGCAAGGCGCCACTCCAGTCGCCGCGGTTCAGGGCATCTACCGCCTGCGCATATTGCTGGGCCGGTTCATTCATCTGTACGTTCGCTTCGACATCCGGCCGTCGATCCTAGCCCAGCGCCGCCGCCACCTGAACCGACGCGCTTCCGTGCAGGGTCGGATGCGCTATAAATGGTCGTCCCCGCGACAAACGCGGGCCATCACATCCCTGGGAGGGGACGAATCCATGCGCAACACACTGCTCGCCCTGCTCGCGCTGCCGCTGATGGCCGTTTCGGCCGTGGCGATGGCGCAGAACACTCCGGTCGGTTCGTGGACGACCATCGACGACGAAACCGGCAAGCCCAAGTCCGTCGTGGAGATCTACGAGGCCCGCGACGGCAGCCTGGCCGGTCGCGTCGACGAGATCCTGCAGTCCGACCGCGGGCCCGACCCTGTCTGCGACAAGTGCAGCGGCGCCAACAAGGACAAGCCCGTCAAGGGCATGGTCATCCTCTGGGGCATCAAGCAGAAGGGCAACACCTGGGAAGGCGGCAAGATCCTCGACCCGGCCAGCGGCAAGGTCTACTCGGTCAAGGTCACGCCCACCGAAGGTGGCAGCAAGCTCGAAGTCCGCGGCTTCATGGGCTTCTCGCTGCTGGGTCGCACCCAGACGTGGGTTCGCCAGTAGGGCTCCACGCGCAGACCCGGCCGTAAACCGGCCTACCCGAACGGCCCGCATCGCGGGCCGTTTGCGTTTGGATAGCAGCACGCGGCCGTGGTCCGCTTCGAGTGACGACGCAGGTCCGATGCCAAAGCGGGTCCCGGCCTGCGTGCGATAATCGCCGGCCGTTCCGCGTCCGTCCAAGAAGCCCGACCCATGTCCCGCGAGCTCGTCGTCACCTGCGCCCTGCCCTACGCCAACGGCCCCCTGCACCTGGGCCACCTGGTGGGCTACATCCAGGGCGACATCTACGCCCGCGCGCACCGCATGGCCGGCCACACCGCGCACTTCGTGTGCGCCGACGACACCCATGGCACGCCGATCATGCTGGCCGCCGAGAAGGCCGGCACCACGCCGGAAGCGTTCATCGCCGGCATCCAGGCCAGCCATGAACGCGACTTCGCCGACTTCGGCGTCGCCTTCGACCATTACGACTCCACCCACTCGGCCCGCAACCGCGCGCTGACAGAGGCGATCTACACCAAGCTCGACAACAACGGCCACATCAGCCGGCGCTCGGTCGAGCAACTCTACGACCCCGCCAAGGGCATGTTCCTGCCGGACCGCTACGTCAAGGGCACCTGCCCGAGCTGCGGCACGCCCGACCAGTACGGCGACAACTGCGAGCACTGCGGCGCGACCTACGCCCCCACCGAGCTCAAGGAGCCGCGCTCGGTGCTGTCGGGCGCGATCCCCGAGCTGCGCGAATCCGAGCATTTCTTCTTCGAGGTCGGCGGCTTCGAGGCGTTCCTTCGCGACTGGCTGGCCGGCGACGTCGCCCCGGCCGGCGTCAAGGCCAAGCTGCAGGAATGGCTGGATGCCGAAGGCGGCCTGCGCGCCTGGGACATCTCGCGCGACGCGCCGTATTTCGGCTTCGAGATCCCCGGGCACCCGGGCAAGTACCTGTACGTCTGGATCGACGCGCCGATCGGATACCTCTCCAGCTTCCAGGCGCTTTGCGAGCGCGAGGGGCTCGACTTCTTCGGCTACCTCGCGCGCGATTCGGCTGCCGAGCTGCACCACTTCATCGGCAAGGACATCGTCAACTTCCACGGCCTGTTCTGGCCGGCGGTGCTGCACGGCGCCGGCTTCCGCGCGCCTACGCGCCTGCATGTCAACGGCTACCTGACCGTCGATGGCGCGAAGATGTCCAAGTCGCGCGGCACCTTCGTCATGGCCCGCACGTACCTGGATACCGGGCTGGACCCGGAGGCGCTGCGCTACTACTTCGCCACGAAGACCAGCGGTGGGGTCGACGACCTGGACCTCAACCTGGCCGACTTCACGGCGCGGGTGAATGCCGACCTGGTGGGCAAGTTCGTCAACCTCGCCAGCCGCTGCGCGGGCTTCATCAACAAGCGCTTCGATGGCCGGCTGGCCGATGCCGTGCCCGACCGTGCCATGTACGCCCGCTTCGTCGATCAGCTGGCGCCGATCAGTGCCGCGTACCAGCGCAACGAGGCCGCCACGGCGCTGCGCCTGACCATGGCCCTGGCCGACGAGGCCAACCGCTATATCGACGAGCACAAGCCGTGGGTGCTGGCCAAGCAGGACGGTGCCGAGGCGCAACTGCACGCCGTCTGCACCCAGGCGCTCAATCTGTTCCGCGTGCTCAACACGGCGCTCAAGCCGGTACTGCCGCGCACCAGCGCGCAGGCCGACGAATTCCTGCAGGCGCCGGTCTCGAACTGGCAGGCCCTGGAAGCGCCGCTGGTGGCCCATCGCATCGGCGACTACACGCCGCTGTTCACCCGAATCGACCCGAAACTACTCGACGCCATGACCGAAGCCAGCAAGGACTCCCTGAAACCCAACGAGGCGACGCCCGCTACTGCGGGGGCAGCGAAGCCTCCTGCGGGTTCAATCGTGGCTGAAGCCGCTCCTGCGAATGGTAAGGCTGAAGAGGCGGCCACGCCGACCATCGGCATCGACGACTTCGCCAAGCTCGACCTGCGGGTCGGCCGCGTGCGCGTGTGCGAATTCGTCGAGGGCTCCGACAAGCTGCTGCGATTCGAGCTCGATGCCGGCGACCTCGGCAGCCGGCAGATCTTTTCCGGCATCCGTGCTTCGTATGGCGAACCGGAATCGCTGGTCGGCCGCAACGTGGTCTTCATCGCCAACCTCGCGCCGCGCAAGATGCGCTTCGGGATCAGCGAGGGGATGATCCTCTCGGCCGGCTTCGACGGCGGTGGGTTGTTCCTGCTGGATGCGCACGAGGGTGCGCAACCGGGCATGCCGGTGCGCTGATCCGGCCGCCGTCCCCCGGCGCGGATGACCGGGCGCAGCATATGACCGAACTCGCCGACCGCCTCGACCGCCTGTTGCCGCAGACCCAGTGCGGCCAATGCGGCTATGCCGGTTGCCGACCGTATGCCGACGCGATGGCAGCGGGCGAGGCCGGGCCGGAGCGTTGCCCACCGGGCGGCGATCGCGGTGCGCGGGCGCTGGCCCACCTCCTGCACGTGCCGCCCATTCCGTTCGACCGGCGCCGGGGCGAGCACAAGCCGCCGCAGGTCGCACGTGTCGTCGAGGCGGACTGCATCGGCTGCACCAAGTGCATCCAGGCCTGCCCCGTCGACGCCATCATCGGCGGCAGCAAGCACATGCACGTGGTGATCGAACCGCTGTGCACGGGCTGCGAGCTGTGCGTGCCGGCCTGCCCCGTGGATTGCATCGTGCTGCTGCCGACGCACTGAACGCGGGCGCCGGGCGCGCACCTTCATTCTGCGGGCTCAGTCTCCGGCTCGGGCTCCGGCTCCACGCACGCCGAGCACACGCGCTCGAGCCGGTAACCACCGTCGGACAGCTGTGCCACCAGCCCGTCCTCGCCCAGCAGGTGCAGCGCACCGACCACGACCAGCACGTCCTCGCTGGCGCTGTCGTCCAGCAGCGCGCGGATCTGCGGGACCCAGGCCTGGTTGCGCACCACGTTGACCATCCGGTACGTCTCGGGCGTCTTGGCCTGCATCTCATCCAGCGTGAGGCGGCCCAACGCCGGGATGTCGCCGGTGCGCCACGCCGCGTGCAGTTCCGACAGCATGCCCGGCATCTCCTGCGGGCGGTCGATGAAATCCGAGAGTGATGCGACTTGCTCCTCGATCGGCGTGCCGTCCAGCGCGCGCAGCTGGTCGTCAATGGTCTCCAGCCCACCCGTCGGCTTGCCGGCGTCTGCGGCAGCGCGCATCAGGTGCTGGTCCAGACCGTGTTCGCCACTGAAACCCATCGACTGCGACAGCCCGAGCGTCAGCGACAGGTTCACGAACCAGGGCTCGTACGCTTCGAACTGCTCGATAGAGGCCCCGTTTCGCGCCAGGATGCGGTTGAACTTCTCGCGCATCGCGAGCGGCAGCACGTCGCTGAGCGTGCCGCCCTCGGCATAGCCGGCCGCCTGAAGGAACTTCAGCGCCGTGGCCGGATCGTGCAGGTCCTCGGGCGAAACCTCGAACACCACCCGATCGGCTGCTTCGAAGGCGGCGTCGACGTCGGGCGACACGGGGTAGTCGTCAGGCTTGAGCAGGTGGAACGAACCCAGCAGGTAAACGCTGTTGTCGGCGTCCGACACCTTCCACAACAGCGGGACCGGCGCGATGTCGGCGGCCTCGGCCAGGGTCGCGGTCGTGGAAGCGACGGGCGCGGCATCCCCGTCGGGACGGGCGGAGGCCGGCGCCAACAGGGCCAGGGCAAGGGAGGCAGCAAGGGCGAGTCGACTGAGGCGGCGCATGGAGGTCCCGTCAGG
>Ga0208375_1001629_pt1 | contig 24182 bp, 35 predicted proteins | sample RifOxyD1_FD_184038 | JGI IMG/M metagenome (GOLD analysis project Ga0208375, IMG submission 184038) | Soil microbial communities from Rifle, Colorado - Rifle Oxygen_injection D1 (SPAdes) | ecosystem: Environmental > Terrestrial > Deep subsurface > Rock core/Sediment | place: Rifle, Colorado...
AATTATTCATGCTCTCCCCTCACCTTTCCACCCATTGTTCTCACCATATGTAATGCCTTTCTGGCTGTCTCTATTTCCTCAGGAGTTGTCGGTGTCTTACCATGCCATTGATACTGTCTTTCGAATTCTGGTATTCCCTTCGATGCTATCGTATAGCAGATTATGACTGATGGTCTATCAAAAACAGATAATGCCTGCGTCCAGGCTCCATCTAGAGCACGGAAATTGTGCCCATCCACTTCCTGTACATGCCAATTGAAGGCATGCCATTTATCAGCAAATGGATTAAGAGGCATTACATCTTCTGTGAATCCGTCTATTTGTATATTATTCCTATCTACGAAAACTGTTAGATTCTGTATTCTTTCTTTACCTGCATGCATTATTGCCTCCCAATTCTGTCCCTCATCTAGCTCACCATCTCCAGTAAGACAAACGAATTGTTTACCAGATGTCTGTCCGAAATCAATTCTCTCTGCTATAGCCATACCGAGTGCCTGTGATAGACCAGAACCGAGTGGTCCAGAGGAAGTCTCCATTATTGGTAGGAATTCTCTATGTGGATGTCCCTGTAGTCTAGAACCGAATTTTCTCAATGTCTTTAATTCTTCTAATGGGAAATATCCTGAATGTGCAAGAGTAGCATATAGAACTGGACAGATATGTCCATTAGATAATACTAATCTATCTCTGTATTCCCAATCGGGCTTCTTCGGATCATGCTTCAGACCGTGGAAATATAGATAGGTGAATACATCTGCCATACCAAGTGGTCCTGCTGTATGTCCACTTTTAGCCTCTATTAGCATCTCTATTATACTCTGCCTTATTGCATGTGCTTTCTCGTATAGTTGTAGATTTTTCTCTTCTGTTAATGGTGTTGTTGATCGCATTTAATTAAATATTTATTTATATAGATATTATATCATGAAATCTTTTCTAATTTTCTATAGGTATCCACAAGATTATCTGAATTGAATAATGCGGATCCTACTACTAGCCTATCTGCTCCAGCCTTTACTAATTTTATAGATGTATCTAAATCTACAGCACCATCTATCTGTATTGGAAAATCTGGATATACTTTCTCTATCTCTTTTATTTTATCTAGAACCTTAGGATCGAAGGATTGGCCTTGGAATCCAACCTTATCTATTCCCATAAGCTGTATATATACTATTCTATCTTTATATTTTTCTATTATATCTATTGGATCATCTATATGTAGAGCTATTCCTACCTCTACTCTATCGCATGCTGTATCTATTGCTTTATTTATATCTCCCTCTGCTCTTGCATGTATTGCTATTCTTGTCGCACCGAGAGTTATCCACTGTTCTATTGATTCTTCTGGATTATTTATCATTAAATCGAATTCATAATCAATACTTTCCCATTCTGGCATTCCTCTTTCTTCATTCAATATTTCTTCGAAATTCTCATCTTTCTTCCTATATGGCCAAGTCGTAGATGGTACGAATTTACCATCACAGATATCTATCTGTACTATTGTGGCAAGACCTTTCACCAGAGCTACTTTCTCCTCTATTTCAGAAAAATCTTTTGGTAGAATTGCGGGGATTATTTCTATTTTATTCATATAATTGACTATGGGTACCCAATGTTAGTAAACGACAATTATCTTTCTCAACTTTTCTATAAACAACTCTTATATCTCCAGTTATATTTATACTTCTACAACCAAAATACTCACCATGTAGTGGATGATTATTAAGAATATCATGATATTCATTTTTAACAAAAATATTCAGACGTTCAGTAACCTTATCTTTCAGTTTATCTGACAACTGATTGAATCTTTTTTTGAATTTAGGTGAATGTGTAAGATAAATCATACACAAAGCATATCACGACTCTTTAGGAACGCAATTGTTTTTCTAATTCTTCAATAGAATGTGCTACTTGGAAATTCCCTTCAACAAATTCCTTTTCTGCTTCAGCAATTTCTGCCTTTAAATATGCTGTGGGTTTATAAGATACAGAAAAGCTCACCTCTTTATCACGTACAAATTGTTTTAAGAAACTATTTATAAGAGTCCCTAGAGAAATACCTATTTCTTCAGCAACTTCTTGTGCCGCTTTTTTTAACTCTTTATCAGTCTTAACAGTTATAAGAGTCTTTGTATTGTTTATTGTAGCCATATTTATATTATTCATATATATACCAAAGTATATACTATGGTATATTATTGTCAATGTCTTTATTCTATATTATCAAGCATTTCTATTCTCCTCATATGTCTAGGATCATTACTAAACTGTGTTGCTAGCCATAGCTTCACCACTTTCTCTACCTCTTCTTGTTCTACGAAGCCTGCACCGATAGAAAGTATATTAGCATCATTATGTTCACGAGAAAGACGGACTATATCCATATTACCACCATAATACACTGCCGATCTTATACCAGGGAAACGATTCACGATGATTGCCTCACCCTGTCCTGACTTTCCAAAAATTATAGCTTTAGTATGTTCTATATCCTTAATTACTCTCATAGCCACAGGTATCATTATCTTTGGATAATCATCGTCTTTATCATAGACATGAGCACCCATATCTTCAATATCAAAACCCTCATCCTTCAAATATTGAACGATTTTATTTTTTAATTCAAAACCTGCATGATCAGCAGCTAAAAGGATTTTCATATTCATAGTTACTATTTTATATCATATTGGACAAATTTACTATATTAGAATAGTATATAGATACAAACGGCTTCGGCCTCGAGGTGGCAGAAATGCCACTTCTGACATTTATAAACCCTTACACAGCTCAATAATTTTCTCCTCAAGGATTCTATGATCATCTACATTTATCATACCTATTTTTTTGATACAAACATCTTGCATCTAGAAGTCTCAATTGAGACAATATTGCCATACGATGTATATTATCATTAAGATCAATATGAAAATAAAATTTACCAATCTTTTCTTTTGTAGTAAGGGGTACAGCCCAGAACACTTGGTTATTGAATTTGCGAAAGATAATAACTGGTCTGCCAAATAATTCTCCCTTCCCATCTTGTTCAAAACCAACATTAGTTCCTAGATGACAAAACCAAATTTCTCGTTCATGAAAAAATAGGCGAGGATTTTTCTCGTCTACTTCCATCTTCTTTTTATTCCATTCTATGAAATTTTTTATCACTCAACTATTCTATATTCCATAAAATATATAGGCAATAGTAAAAAGTTTATATAAAGTTAATATATTGTGGAAAACTATGTATTGGGATTTATATTTCTATTTTTGATTTTGCCATAAATCCAGCCGACAATTGCACTAATTGTAAATAGGACGATAACTATTGCAAACTCATACCCAATTGAATTCTGAATATTCATCATAATATTGACTTTTGGACATACAGTACCCATAGTACCGTCTGTATTTAGGTAAGATCCAATACATGTATCTTGCATAGCAGAGTATATCGATATAACAATTGCTACAATAGTTCCAACAATTCCACCCCTTAACCAATATCTTTTATTCATATTATTTTTTTATTACCAATTTCCATAATAATACCATGTTATAATAATAATCAAAATAATATGTATCATAAACAATTAGTCAATCATGTCGCGACTAAACTCAATGAAGGAGTACCTAGAGAAAAAATAGAAGAGGAACTTGTCAATGATGGATGGTTAAAAGATGATATTAAAGAAGCTTTTTACTATAGTGCATATCCAGAGAAGCTCCGACACTTTTCTTTTATTAGAATTCTTCATTCAGAAGTACCAGCAGTAATAGCATTAGCATTTATAATTTTAATTATTATGGTATTTAGTATTTCATTTTCTTTTTTTAAAAATACAACTTTAAGCTATAGCATAAATCTTCCTACAGTATCTAAAATAAATGAAACAACACTTACCTATGGCGAACAATCAGCGCTTTCTAATCCTGATTTCTTTGGTAAAGTAAAGCAAAGTTTTATAAATGAGAAAACAGATTTTATAGAAGCAGATCTATCTCTAATGACTATTAAAGTATATAAAAAGGGTAAATTATCATTAGAGGTGCCTATTGATAGTAAAGGACGCGAGGGATCCTGGTGGGAAACGCCTGCAGGACTCTATAAAATAAATAAAAAGGAGGATAGACATTTCTCTGGTATGGGACATGTATGGATGCCATGGAGTATGAATTTCCAGGGTAATTTCTATATACATGGACGTACGTATTATCCAGATGGCACTCTAACTTCAAAAGAGTTCACTGGTGGATGCATAAGACTATCTACAGAGAATGCTCAAAAAGTTTATGATTCTATAGAAATAGGAACACCTGTACTTGTATTCGAACATAGTTTCTCTCCTGATACTTTCACATATAAAAATGATTCAAAATTATCTATTTCCGCATCTAGCTATTTATCTGTTGATCTACTCAATAATCATGTTTTCGCAGGTAAGGAATCCACAAAGAAAGTTCCTATTGCATCGATTACGAAACTTATGACTGCACTCATAACTACAGAATATATAAATTTAGATAATATAGTAACTGTACCTAGAGAAGCTATAGTATATACATCTAAATCCAGATTAAAACCAAATGATAAATATAGTGTATATCAATTACTATTTCCATTACTTATGGAATCATCTAATGAAGCAGCAGAAGCAATAGCAAGATATTACGGACGTGCAAGTTTTATAAAACATATGAATGAAAAGGCTAGTTCAATAGGAATGTTAAATACTCATTTCAGTGATCCATCTGGTGCTGATGCAGAAAATGTCTCTACTGCCGAAGACTTATTTATGCTTGCAAAATATATTTACAATAATAGAAGCTTTATTTTCGATATTACATCTGGAAAAATAAAGAGTAGTGCTTATGGTGAGAACGTATTTGCTGATCTTGGTAATTTCAATGATTTTATAGACAATGAATTCTTTTTTGGAGGGAAAAATGGTAAGACTACAATAGCAAAGGAAACCAACCTCTCTGTCTTTGAACTACCAGTCGGTAATACGAAAAGACCTATAGTATCTATAATTCTAGGATCATTAAATGTGGTAAAAGATTCAGAAATATTGATAGATTATACTTTGAATCATTTCCGATAAGAATCTTCTTTTTCATAATAATACGATTGTTCTACACCCTTAATATAGACTTCGCGATCATCAATTCTATCAATCAGAGCGGTACGTAGAAGTTCACGAATCTCAATATCATTTACTGGGCTACGTTGCATAGCATTCAGGTATTCTGCTTTATCGACTTTAGACCAATCAATGCATTGTCTCAAATTTTTCTTCAAAATCAAATCCAGCCAGATCCTCATACTCCGACCATTACCTTCCATAAAAGGATGAGCAATATTCATTTCTACATATTTAGCAATAATTTCTTCAAAAGTACTTTCGGATATTTTATTAATCTTAGCTAGACTTTCTTTCAAATATAGACAAGAGGTGAAACGAAAACCACCCTTGCTTATATCTTTTGTTCGGATTTGTCCTGCGGAATCGTAAAGTTCTTCAAATAAGTATTTGTGAATTTGTTGCAATCCTTTGATAGTACCAATTTCAAAACTCTCAATTTCTTTATTACCAAAAAACTTTATAGCTCGTTCTTTGCTGATTTCATCAACATTTTTCATAGCAACATTATAACATATTTATTGGTATTTTCCAGCTTTTATAATATATATTATTATATATCTTTATTAAGTTCACCTCGCATTGCTTTAACAACTGCAATACATATTATAACAACAAAAACTATGAGAACTACTCCAAATAATATTGAGGTGTGTTGAGTTAAATAATCTTGGACATACAAAAGTTGTAATGTAGCATACAAAAATGGTATCAAGGATAAAATTACTGGAGCTTTTATGAATTTACCGAGCCAGATCTTACTCAGAAATAAAACTACCGAAAACATAGCAAATGTAACAATAATAAAAGATGCCTTGGTACTAATGAAATACGATGAAATAAGTGCGTAAACAATTGATCCTGCAAATGGGATAATTGGTAAGTTTATAATAAACCAAATCCCTCCTATCCAATTTAATATTTTTTGTTTATTCATAATATTTTATTCCATTCATACCATCCTCCCCACCTTCACCACATGCTCCACCAACGTATACGTATACCCCATCTTATTATCGTACCACGTAATCTTCATGGGCATATTTTATCATAATTTTAGAAAAAACTTTAGCGCTTACCTGAATAGATTTCTAAACCAAGAAAGAATTTTTTGTATAAAATTCTGTTTTACTTCAGCTTCAGTATTTACCTGAACTTCATTTGTATTTGATTGAGAATCAGATATAGGCACAACTACAGAGCTTGTCTTCACTACTGGTACAGTTTCAATACTTTCGGTTGGCTTGGAAATTGGTTTAATAGTATCTGTTTCAATTTTAACTTCTGTACTTACTTTAAGCCCATTACCTAGGAGAACTAAATCTGCATTTGCTGAAGCTATTTCTTTTATTTCTGTATAATTTACAAAATATGAATTTGAACTTGTGTCTTTGTTTGCATACACTAGATATTCACTTCCTAGTGATTTTGGAACAAGAATTGGACATGAATAACCATCTGGTGCAGTAGATTTTACAATTAGATACTCCGTAGGATTACCTTTCCAATATTTCTCAACCTTAAAACCAATAGCACTGATTTTTGTGGGTACATTCGTTCCGTCATACACAATTGCCTGAGTTGAAGTAGCAATCGAGATTACCTTGCCAGAAAATACCAAGTCTACACTGCTAAAAGATTCTTGAGGGATTCGGTAATTAGGAGTGCAAGCAAAAGTAATTTCAACACCTGTGAGCAAAAATACACTGAGGATGAGTATAGAAATTAAGGAGTTTTTATTTTTCATACCAACATTATAACATATTTTACATCAATTTCCCAGCCTTTATCACATGTTCAACTAATTTATACGTACGTATACCTTACTCTATTACTATATCACATGGATCAATCTATATTGCTACACATATTTTTTACAATACATAATTTATAATCCTGAAAATTATCTGTAGCACAACTTACATAACAGGCAAGATAGTGAGGCAATTGTTTGCCCTGCGATCTATATGACTTATATTTTATATATTCTGTATATTGAGGATCTTCTAATTGTCGCACCATACTATCCGCTTTAACTGGTTCGCACCACTGTGCACTTCGCGTACCTGGATATACAAGTACCCAATTATTTGGTGTACCTGCTTTTTTCTGATTAATATCCCCCCAATAACAATCATAATGAACATCCGCGTCTGTAAACTCATAATCTTTGGGTAAGTATATTTGATTATATTTCATATAACCAAGAATTCCTACAATCACGATAATTATTACAATTATGATAACTACTATACTTTTTTTCATAATTATTATTAATTATTAAATCAATTTCCCCGCTTTTACTACATGCTCCACCAACGTATATGTATACCCCATCTCATTATCATACCACATTCTTATACAAAATTAAAAGCAATTCTTTCTACTTCTTCAACAAAAAACTTTTTGACTTTATCCCAACTTGCATCAAAATGAAGTATGAGTGGAGGATCACTTTCAGCATCTTCAAAATATGCCAAACTCTTTATTATATGGTGATAATCATGTGTAACTGATGGATATTGTTCTTTAAGACGGACTAGGATCTTCTCTAGTGGCTCAATATTATGTGAACACCAGTATAAATCAAAAAAATCTCTCTTTCTACCACGTTGAGAAACTGCAATTACTTTCATAACTGCTATATCTAGTGGTTGTAAAATCTTCACAGTACCATAATTTATGAATTCTTTTTTAGGAATAAAAAAAGGATAAGCGATAAAACTAGCTTTAGCCTGAAATAATGTACCATAAATAGTGCTTGGTCTATCATTACTTATTTCCCAATCTTTATTTCCACTGAAATGACCAGTAACCTCAGTTGACTCAAATTTCGCTTCAGTTGTAAAGAAATCTAAATCAACCGAAGTACGATTACCAGTTTGTAAAGCTAATGCAGTACCGCCAGCCAGATACCAGCCGAATCTACTAAGCCATTCCTGAGTAGATAAAAAGTCTAATGCCTTTTTTGTAGACTTAGGTAATGTATCCCAATGTAAATTTAACTGTTTTTTAATAGAAGATTCCATAGATTTTTCGTCTCTGGTCTAAGACATCGTGATTTCAAAACTACTTTCTTTATCAGTGAATGATCATAGAAATTATGAAGCCATCTCACTTCATCATCCCGACCAAAATCAAGAATACGCTCAATCACATATTGAGCATTTTTCTCTAAATCTATATTATCTGGATTCGTATCCCAGAAAAGTGATTCTCTAAATTTCATGCTTGTATTATAACATATTTTACATCAATTTTCCAGCTTTTATCACATGCTCAACGAGGGTATACGTATACCCCATCTCATTATCATACCAAGCCATAACCTTCACCAGATTCCCATCTACCACACGGGTAAATGCTAGATCTGCTATAGAAGCATGAGGATTCCCTACTATATCAGAAGAAACAAGTGGCTCATGAGTTACAGTGAAAATACCTTTCCAGCGGGATTCTCCTGAAGCTTTTTCTAAGATTTTATTAACTTCTTCTGCTGTAGTATTTTTCTTGGAAATAAAAGTGATATCTACAATAGAGCCGACTGGAACTGGTACACGGATAGATATACCGTCAAATTTACCTTTTAGATGTGGCATTACCTTGGTCACCGCTACAGCTGCACCAGTAGAAGATGGCACCAAATTCTCTCCTGCTGCGCGACCTTCACGAACATCTTTCTTGCTCGGACCATCGACGAGTGCCTGACTAGCTGTATATGCATGTACAGTATTGAGTAATGCTTTCTCTATTCCTATTGCTTCGTCAAGTATTGCTATGAGCGGACTACCGGCATTTGTAGTACAGGAGGCATTTGAAGATATCTGACAATCTTTCAATTTATCTTCATTGAGAGCCATGAGTACAGTAGGAGAATCATCGTCTTTTATTGGACCTGTTATTACTACCCTTTTTGCACCGGCATCTATATGAGCTTTTGACTTCTCTGTAGATGCATATAGACCAGTACTCTCTACTACTATATCTATATCGAGATCTTTCCAAGGAAGCTTGGTAGGATCTTTCTCACTTATATACTTTACACCCTTTAGAGTACAATCACTCTGACCATAGACAGTATCGTATTTTAGAAGATATTCCATACTTTCTAGACTACCTAGATCATTCACCACAACGATTTCTATTTCTTCTCTTTTCTTTGCAACTTTATAGAAGGCACGTCCGATCCTACCGAAACCATTAATTGCAATGCGTAATTTTTTCATATTTTTATTGATTATAATAAGCATTATAAATTATAACATGTAAATCTATAGTTGTAATATTAACTTCTACACAGATTATGTATATAATATCCAGTAGTTATGCTCTACATATCACCGTCCCGGAAACGTGGCATCGCCAGTGAAGCGATGGTGGAAGAGGCTCTTCAACAATTAACCCTGAAAGGAGGAATGATAGGAAGGGATGGAATAAGGATAATTGATTTTTCAAGGTCTACACCAAATAATCGTAGGGATAGGGATGGGATTGATTTTACCATAACCCTAGATGACATTGGGCAAATCCCTATACAGGTCAAAAGCTCTGAAACGCAGAGGAGACAATTCGAAAGAAGAAGGAGAAGAAAATCGAAAATCTTCATACCTGTCATTGTGGTTAATTGGTGGGAAGATATTGGTAAGATAATGAGAAAAGTAAAGAACTGCATCATTCTTGTCCTCAATATAGCAAAAGGAAAAATGAATGAGGAAATTCACCGAAAAAAACTAGCTGTTGCAAAAAGACAGAAGTCGAAATTCATCAGATATCATTCGCCATCAATGTGTCACTAGGATTGATGGTTATCCAATCACAACCAGCGACCTCGGTCGCTGTTTTTTTATATTATTCCTCCAAATCCAAACAAATAGAATTCAGACAATATCTCTTACCAGTTGCTGTCGGACCATCGTCGAAAACATGACCGAGATGTGAACCACATTTCGTACAGATTATCTCTGTCCGTCCCATACCATGAGAATTATCAGTATGATACTCTATAGAATCTGGCAAAGCTGAATCGAAAGAAGGCCAGCCAGTATCAGAATCAAATTTCGCTTTCGAAGAAAATAGTGGATTATTGCATACAGCACAATTATAAATACCACTTTTTTTCTCATGTACATATTTCCCAGAGAATGGAGCTTCTGTACCCTTCTCTCGTAGAACTTTATACTGTTCTGGTGTCAACTTATTTTTTATTTCTTCTTCATTCATATTTATCTATAATTTAACTATTCTTATAATTATCTTTCAAAAGATTAGCATACTCTTTCTGCACTTTCTCTAATTTCGAATTAATAATAATTTCACAATATGGATTCCCTTGATTATTCTCAAAATAATTCTTATGATAATCTTCTGCTTCATAGAAATGACTAAATGGCTCTACATTGGTGATAATAGATTTACCATCTTTATTGGAATTATTAATTTCTCTTATTATATTCTCTGCCTCTTCTTTCTGTTCTTTATCAGTATAGAAAATAACAGAACGATATTGTGTGCCAATATCATTACCTTGACGATTGATAGTAGTAGGATCATGAGAGCCAAAAAATACAGTAAGTAATGTCCGATATGACACTTCTTCTGGATTATATTCTATATGTATTACTTCTACATGACCAGTATTACCATTACTGACTTGTTCATATGTAGGATTCTCTATATTTCCTCCAGAATATCCTGGCAAAATAGAATAGACGCCTTTTAACATTTTGAAAACAGCTTCTGTACACCAGAAGCATCCTCCACCGAATACTGCAATTCCCTTTCTATTCATACTAGATATTATATCATTTATATATTAGAATATGGCGAATGGTACCGATATTACTAGCTTCCCTAATTATAACAATAGCCTCACTTGTAGGATCTATTTCTCTATGGGAAAAATTGGGAAAATTAATAGAGAGGAATCTACATTATCTTATTAGTTTCTCTGCTGGAACATTCATAATTATTTCATATAATCTAGTGAATGAAGCCATGGAACATTCGAGATATACATTGAATATATTCGCTTGGATAATTATAGGTACAATATTATCTTTAATTATATTCAGATTAATTCCAGACTTCCATCATCATCATGATAATGAAGAGGAGGGAGAACCTCATAATAAGCTAGATGCTAGGAGAATTATATTGAGCGATGCAATGCATAATATAGGTGATGGAGTATTACTTTCTGCTTCTTTTCTTGCGAATTTTAGTCTTGGGATTTCTATAACATTAGGTATTTTCATACATGAATTGGCAAAAGGACTTTCGAAATTCTTCGTTCTCAGACAAGCGATGTACAGTATAAAGGAATCATTAGTAATAAGTTATCTAACTTCTTCTACTATTCTTATTGGCTCAATTATTGGATATTTCTTATTAGATAAATATAGTTTAATTGAAGCGCCAATACTCGGTCTTACAGCAGGAATATTATTGATAGTAGTACTTCATGACCTTATTCCACATTCTATCAGTTCAATAAAAAATAATAGTCATATAGCAAAACATATAGCTTGGGCAGTACTTGGTATAGTGATTATGATTATTCTAGGAATGGTGATGGGGCATGAATAAAAACAGATTATTATTGATCCCCCTTCTTTATTACATAGTATAGAGCCAATGGTGCTGCCCAATTTGCCCATCTCTCTATGAAATCCCATATTGGCTCACCGACTAGAGGTCTCACTAGAGCAGTCCAGAATCCCCAGAATGCCATCCAGAGTAATACAGGGCGTACAGGCTTTGCTAATACAAGAATAGCAAAGATAATATCCATAACACCGACTAGAGTTAGGAATATAGATGCAGTACCAGCATCAACATTTATTAACTCTTGCATCCATTGTATCCATTGTTCCTTGCCTTGTAAGGCAAACATTCCATGACCTAGAAATTCTCCAGCTACACCAAACCTAAGTATCCATTCTATTTTTTTACTTATCGACATAATTTTATTTTCTAATTATTTATTTAATTATAATTACTAAACTATATATCATAATATTAACATATATTTATAAAATCAAATAAACTCCACTTCGAATGGATACATGCCCATTCCGCAACTACCTATTAATCTTCCTGTATCCTTGGTACCAATATCTATATCTGCACTACCACTTTGTGGTAAATATTTCCTAACACTCATACTAGGGATAACAACAAAAGAAGAACAATCAAAAGTATTGTTCGTATTGAATCTGATAATTGTAGGAATATTAGATTTTGCTATACTCTTTCTCGGTTGATATCCACCTTTAGCATTTATTTCTATAATTTGTTTTCCATCCACAATACTTACATTATCTGCAGGAATACTTATGTTATTATTTGGAGAATTTTTATTGACAAGAATAATAGCACCAGATACTAGAGCTATAGCTACAATGATTGAAATAATAGTTGCTTTCATTTGAATAATATAATTATACTAGAAATTAAATAATGGTCTAATAATACCTATCGCTGCCATACTATTGATAAGATTGAAAATAGCAAAGGCAATGACTATCAATCCTGCAGTTTTGAAAAATATTCCAGCTTTTGAGCTTTTATTTATACTAAATGAACTGAAACTAAGAAGAGCGAGTACGGGCAGAGTTCCTAAAACAAATGCAAACATAGTCAATGCCCCAGAGATGAAGTTACCAGTTCCAAGCGTATAGATTTGCATTGATTGAGTGAATCCACATGGTAGGAAAAAAGTTGCAATACCAAAAAGAAATGGTGTAAAAGTATGATTGAATCTAGACATACCGAGAGCATGTTTTGAAATAAATTTCGGTGTTCTGATCTGTAATTTCTTTGCCCAATGGAAAGTATCCAATAAATTAATACCCATAATAAGCATAACGATTCCAATAATAAAACCGAGTATAAATGTCATAATACTGTTCAAAGCAAAAGCAGATCCTATTGCTCCTATTACTCCGCCTAGAATAAGAAATGATAGTAAACGTCCGATATGGAATAATATTTGTGGCTTTACCCTATCACCATCTTTTGCAAATGTAGCAGACATAGATAATACTAGTCCACCTACAACGGCCATACATGTAGAAAGTGAAGCAATAATACCAATGATAAATGCTGTACCATATCCCATATTGCTAGAATTAATTAAATTCACTATTCCTATTTTCTGTAAGATAATAAACAAAGCAATAAATGCAATAGCAATAGGTAATGCAATTCTAAAGTCTGACCATTTTGTCTCTTTTATTTGCTTTTCAAGTGAGAGGGTATAGCCATGTCTAGATAATACTATAGACAATTCCTCAGCAATTATAATATCTGATTTGTCACCAAATTCTCCAAATATTTCCACAGAATGATCTTTCAGACTTGATTTTGCACTAGAAATATTAGGTAGATCTAGAATTTCGCTTTCTATCATCAATACACAAGCATTACAATGCATACCATGTGCATGAAATTTATATTTTTTATTCATTTTATTATATATTATACACTACATCCGCCTCCACCCTGAATACTATCTGGTAATGTTATTTGTGAAGCTATTCTAGTATAGCCTGATTTACTAGAATAATCAGATCCTAAGATTTCCTTTGAATCTACATCTTTCCACTTAATACCTTTATTATTATCCATATAAGTAGCAATTGTCATATAAGAATCAGGAAACCAATAGGAGTTAACTGCTAAAGCAGTTTTCCACATATCTTCTTCACCAATACCTTGTGAAGCCATAAGTTCTAGAAGTCCCAACATTGCCATACCATGATTACAATCTGGAAAGTGCGTGGAATTATTGCAACATGGTCTGTATATACCTTTTGATATTTTCTCTACTAGAGATTGTTGTTCCTCTGTTAAAACAAAAAATGTATGGCGACTATAGTGATCCATAGCAGGACCTTTTGCAATAGTCCATCCACCAGTTGATGCGAAATTCCCCGCCCCACCATAGGTTTTATCCATCATCTCATCAGAATCAAGTATTGGATTTTTATTTGCCAGACCAAGTGCCCAGAAAAGATTCAGTAAGTAACCGGCATTTTCATTTGTAATTTTTAATTTACCATGATTTTTTCCAAAAAGCAGATTATTGTATTCGGAAGTAAAAACCCCCCTCTGATCATATATCGCTTTGAATCTATCAGTATCGATTACACCGACGCTTGCAAGCTTTGCGCCAAGATCATTCCAAGAAACTGGCAAAATCACTCCAGAAGAAGGAGTAACAGCTTCATTAATTATGGAAATTTTATTTTGTAATCGTTCATCTTTCTCTATTTCTGGATTTATTATTTTTGAAGGATTTCTTGAATTAAATAATAATGTAATTGAAATCATAATTCCTGATATAAGAATTGCTATTGGCAAGGTATAATTATTTTTTTTCTCCATAATTTTATTCTTCACAGCAATTAGCTAATTTATTCACTAATTCATCCAAATGTGAGCTACTTTTTGCTGATTCTTTTATTTGTCGACTATCGATTAATTTTAATTTAAGGGCCCAAAATATAGAATATATTTTATAGGCCTTTTCAAACATCTCTCTTGCTTCATTTTTCTTGTTTTCTGATTGTAGTTTATTACCAACTTCAATAAGACGCATAGTGCTAGATAATAGATGTTTAGATATACACCATGTCTCGCCTTCGTGATTAGGCATAAGAATCATAAGTAAATCTTTCCTTAAATTTCTAATTTCTTGAATTGTGTCAAAGTATTCATCTTTACCAGTTTTCATACCAGTAAAGAAAAAATGTTCTTCGAGACTTATAAGATTCATCACTGCCAGACTCAGATCTTCAGTAGTAGATAGATCTACTCCTGCTTTTTCTTTTATAGAGTTTATTTTGGATATAAACTCTTCCATTGTTAATTTTTTATTTTTCATATTTTTAAATGAAGAAAATTATAATACCGATAATAATCATTACAATTCCAGACCAGAATCGTAATCCTTTCATATTTATTCTTTTCCATTCTTGAACTTTATCAACAATAACCTTATCTGCTGATATATAGAGAACAGCAGATAAAGGTAAAATCAATATTAGATTATATAGCAGAAGATAACCAAATCCAGATAGATATGTCACCTGGTCACGCAATAATCCTATAACCATAAGATACGGTCCTCCCATACATGGAAATTGGCAAATACCCACTAGTAGACCGAGACCAAATGCAGACAATATTCCAGCTTTCTCCATTAGCCTTCCCATTAGATTGTGAGAAATTGACGGGATTTTCAGTTTAATTGGGAAACTCGGTAAGAATTCATTTATTAGATTAACAATACCGAATATTATAAGTATGGTAGCTCCAAGTTTCCCCATAAAGTGAGGTGTATTGAAGAGATGTAATACCTTTAGAATACCCAATCCTATTAGGAAATATGAAGCAAAGATTCCAGCAATATAGACTCCTCCAATCTGCAAAATCTTTCTTCTCGTCATCTGCATTCCAAAGAGGAAAGCGATGGTAATAAGCAGAATCGAGAATGAGCAAGGATGAACACTATCAAGAATCGATGAGAATATCACTAAAGGCAGAAGCCAATTCCCACCATTACTTATATTCCACAATAAATCTGAAGTGCCAGGAATGATCTTCAAGAGAATGATTCCAATAATCACTAAGGTAACAATCACTATTATTTTTATAATTTTTTTCATTATATTTATGGTTTTACTAGAGCTTTTATTTCAAGTTCTATCTTTCCACCTCCTGAATCAGATAGATATATGAATCTATCAATTGGTCCGACTCCAGCAGGTCCATGGGCATTGGGATCATATACGACCTTTATTTTTATTGATTCACCAGCCTTTATGATTTCATTTGCAGGTGGTACATATCCCATACCCGGCATTTTGAAAGGGCCTTTCTCATATCCTTGTCTGATAATAAAAGCACTAGTACACATACATGAAGTAACAACGGTCTTTAGATTAATATCTTTATCAGTAGGATTTTTAATTATGAATTCCTTATTTACATTGCCATTTTTCATAGAGATTTCCCCAAAATCATAGATTGTTTCTATGGCTGTCAGTAAACTTTGTGAAAGATTTGCTTGAAGAGAATCTCTAGAAGAGCTTTCTTTAATAACATTTTTTGAATATCCCCATAATAGAAGACCTATAATAGCAAAACAAATAAGTAGAGCGATCAGAGTTGATTTTGTTTTCATAATAATAATTGATTTTAATTAAGTGGTTTGTAAACAGAAAAAAGCGAGTATCTTCGCATTTTTTGCACTAGAAAAGCAAGAGCTTTTCAAGCGTCTTTATATTCTGGATGGAGAATTTTCAAAAAGAGAAAGCCAATCTAAAAACTTTTTTTTATCTGATGAATATCTATAGCTATTACTATCATTAATATAACTTACGGATAGTTGTGATAATTGCTGTCTATTCTCTATAAAAATCAAAATAATGAATAGGGTAAGAAGTATTAAAATAATTGAAGCTGTGATGCCGTTATTTATGGGTACACTAAAGAATGATTGGTATGCGGAAATATGATTGAAGGCTATTTCTATAGCACTTTGTGAACAAAGAGAAGTACCGGTAGCCAAAGATAATGGACAATTACTAAACATCTGATCATTGGTACCATGCATCATAATATCCAAACTAAAAAGAGCAAGCAAAATGAAGGATGCTAAGATAAGTGATGCAATGATTCTTTTGTGTTTAAATAATAATGACATGGGTAAATTAAATATTAATTTGACAGATCCTTTTTCTTTGCTTCAAATTCTTCTTTACTTATTTCTCCTTTTGCATAACGCTCTTTCAATATATCAAGTGCATCAGAAGAAGATTTGTGTGAAGAATTGCCTTTCATTTCGCGAACAATCCAAACGATAAGAATAATAAGAAGGGCCCAAAAGGCAATCATCATGAACCCTCCGCCGATCCAATTCATCATACCCCACCCTCCATAACCATAATTAGAACCATTAAATAAGTAATTCATCATTTTATTTTTAATTATTATACCTTATAATACCTTACCTTTCAATCTGAGTGAATTCCCTACCACCGATACACTAGAGAATGCCATAGCTAGTCCAGCGAAAACTGGACTGAGTAGCCAGCCGAATATGGGATAGAAAAGTCCGCCAGCAAGAGGTATTCCTAGAATATTGTAGAAAAATGCCCAGAAAAGATTCTGCTTTATACCTCTCATTGTAATTTTTGAAAGATTTATAGCCTTTACAAGTTTACTAATATCTCCATGGAGAAGTGTTATCCCTGCACTCTCTATCGCTACATCTGTTCCTGTAGCCATAGCTATTCCCACATCTGCTTGAGCTAGAGCTGGAGCATCATTTACACCATCACCCGCCATTGCTACAACTTTACCTTGTTCTTGTAATTCCTTTATTTTATTAAGTTTATCCTGAGGTAGAACATGGGCTACGATATCATCTATGCCTGCGAGTGAAGCAATATGCTTTGCTGTTCTTTCATCATCACCTGTTAGCATCACTACCTTTATACCAAGTTTATGAAGATCTTTTATTGCTTGTTTTGCTTCATTTTTTATTTCATCAGCTACCATAACGAAGCCGAGAACCTTCCCCGATATAGCTAGGATAACCGGAGTTTTTCCTTCTGCTGTATATTTCTCCAATACTGATATATCAAATTTTATACCCAGATCATCTATCAATTTCGCATTACCAATATAATATTCTTTATTATTTATATAACCTTTTATTCCTTTGCCTTGTATATTCTGAAAATCTGAAATGTCAGAAATTTGTAGATTCTTTTCTTTAGCATAATTTACAATAGCATGTGCTATTGGATGTTCCGATTTATTTTCAATAGACGCAATTATAGAAATAAATTCATCATTTTTTAATTCAGAATTATTTTCTATATTTATAAGTGTAGGTTTGCCTATCGTTATAGTACCTGTTTTATCTACAACAATGGTATTAACTTTATGAAGTTTCTCTAGAGTCGATGCATCTTTTATAAGTATTCCTTCACGAGCTCCCTTACCGACACCTACTATAATAGCTGTAGGAGTAGCTAGACCGAGAGCACATGGACAAGCGATAACGAGAATACCTACAAAGGATACAAGACCATATGAAAGCGCTTGGGAAAAGCCGAGATATTGTGTACCGACAAGAAGCCATAATCCCAGAGCCAAGAAAGCTAGAACAAGGACAATAGGCACGAAAATGCTAGAAATCTTATCTGCTAATGCTTGTATAGGAGCTTTACTACCCTGCGCATCTTCTACCATTTTTATTATCCTTGCAAGCATAGTTTCAGAACCAATCTTTGTAGCTTTGAATATAAATGATCCACTAGTATTCAATGTTCCAGAGACCACATTATCCCCAACTCTTTTATTAACAGGCATCGATTCACCTGTAACCATACTTTCATCTATATATGAATTCCCTTCGCTTATCACACCGTCAACAGGAATCTTTGCACCCGGCTTTATGACTATTAGATCTCCGTGTACTACATCATTTATAGAGATTTCTATTTCTTTTCCATCTCTTATAATAAGAGCAGTTTTTGCTTGAAGATTCAGAAGTTTTTCTATTGCATCACCAGTTTTTATCTTTGATTTTGCTTCTAGATATTTCCCTAGAGCTATGAAAGTGATAACAATAATAGTTACATCATAATATGTACTTGTAATATCTATAAAAGACCCTAATGAATTTCCAAAAATAGTAATAGTAAAACTATATAAAAAAGCAGCTGTAGTACCGATACCTATAAGAGTATCCATATTTGCCTTACCGTAACGTAGGAATCTATAGAAACCGAGAAGATATGGCTTACCAACAAATAAAAGTGTATATATTGCCATGAGTGGTAATAAAATACTGATAGAATCTTCCATAAATAAACTCATTTCTGAAACAATATTATATTTAGCAAGTATTTCCCAGAACATTATTAATATACTTATAATAGCTAAAGGTATAGCAGAAATAACTTTATTTCTCATCTCTCTTATTTCTGCAAGCTTTTCTGCTTTTGATTGATCTATACCTAAATGTGCTTTATGTTCATCTTCTGTCATATTCATCTCCTTTGCACTTTTATTTTCTGAATTAATTACTAAAGAATATCCCAATGGCTCTATTTTTTTTGATAAATCTTGTGGATTAGTTCTCATTTCATCAAGAGAAATCTTTACTTTTTCTGTTCCATAATTAACTTCTACAGAATATACTCCGTCTGTTCTCTTCAATGTTTTCTCTATTATCCCTGCGCATGAAGCACAGTGCATTCCTTTTATTATATATGTTTTAGTATTTTGCATAATTATTTTTTGTTAATTATCTTCAATTATTTTTTTATTTTCTTTTTAATCTATAGACTTTTAATATTTCATCAACAGCCATATCTTGCTCACCTTTCCTTACTTGATCGACAACACAAGTATTGAGATGATTCTCCATAAGAGCATCTTCTACCCTAGATAATGCCTGCTTCACTGCTGATGTCTGAGTAATAATATTTATGCAGTATTTATCATCTGAAAGCATATTCTGCAATCCTCTCACCTGACCTTCTATAATCTTCAACCTTTTAATTAAAGTCTGTTTTGTTTTATCCATGAGTACCATTATACCCCCTAGGGGTATTATGTCAATGCACGTAATGCATTCAATATAACAACTATATCGATACATTCCTGAATAAGAGCTCCTTCTACTGGTGTAATGAAACCAAAAGCAGCGAGAATCATACCGATAACAGATAGAGATATTCCTCCGAATATACTCTGCTTTGCTACTTGCATAGTCTTATATGATGTTTTGAAAAGTGTATCCAGTTTATCCAATCCATTCCCGAGCACCACTACATCTGCCGCTTGTATAGATGCACCATTCTCTGTACCAGAAAAAACAATCCCAACATCTGCCTTGGTCAATGCAGGTGCATCATTTATCCCATCTCCGACCATTACTACTGTCTTACCTTCTATCTTTTCTTTTTCTATTAGACTATATTTCTCTTCAGGACTCTGATCTGCATAAATATCAATATCATTACCGCCGAAAATCCTCCTAGCATTCTCCTCCTTATCACCTGTAATAATAGCAGTACGTATTCCCTGCTTTTTCAAATGTAAGACTAGATCAGTAGCTCCTTCCTTCAGTACATCATCAAAGTGGAAACGTTCTATCTCTATTCCCTCTTTTGAAAGTGATACTCCGAATAGAGAATATCTTTCTCCATTGATTGTTCCAGAAATTCCTTTACCTATCTCTTCTTTTACATCCTCCGATATTGTGAAATGTATATTCCTTCTCCTTGCTTCATTCACAATAGTACGTGCCAATGGATGCAATGAATGTATTTCCAGTCCAGCAGCGATAACTAACATTTCATCAGAGATATCCTTATTAGATAGAACAGGTTCCCCTAATGTAAGTGTTCCAGTCTTATCGAAAAAGATGGCCGAAGCTCTATCTATACCCTCAAGTGCAGAAGGCTTGCGTAGTATTATACCCACACGTGCAAGTCGTGACATACCACTGACAAAAGCAATAGGCGCAGCAATAATAAGAGGGCATGGAGTAGCGATAACTAGGACTGCAAGAAGTCTGGTAATATCTCCAGTCAATATATATGTAATTATGGCAATAGAAAGAGAGATAGCGGTGAAATATAGATTGGCTTCTTCTGATATGCGTATTACAGGTGCAGGATGAGCCTTGGCCTCCTCTACAAGTCCTACTATTTTCTGATAGGTTGAAGAGGAGAAATCTCCGACAACTCCGAGCTTCATAGTCTCCCCAATATTCACAGAACCACTCTTTACGAAAGTCCCCTTCTTCAGAGTTACTGGTCCTGCTTCACCTGTTAGATTGGATAAATTGAAATATGTTTCATCGGGAGAAATGATGAATCCATCAAGAGGTATGATTTCATTATTCTTTACTATTATTATTTGACCTTCTTTCACATCTTGTATATGAATCTCTTCGAATGTTCCATCTTTCTCTATTAGACAAGACTTCGGTATTGTATCTCCTAGATTCTTGAGAGCACTATGAGCTCTCCTAGAAGCATATTTCTCCAATTCCTGACCACCGATATACATAATAGCGATAACAGTCCCAGCTATATATTCCTGAGAATACAAAGCTAGTGCCATAGCTAAGAATGCAATATAGTCCAGACTATATTTCCCCATTCGAATATTATGATAAGAATTTATTATTATCTTTATAAGTCCAATAACTGTAATAAATATAAAAAGTATTTGATAATTCATATTTATTAAAATGAGGATAAATCATTTGTATATGATTGCATATTGATTAAACCTAGAGAGCAGGGTTATTGTTTACTTCTTGTTCTATTATCTTATCTCCTTCCTTCACTGCATTCTCTGTAATCTTCTTCTTCACAGCGAATTGAAATAATGAAAAGACAATCATAAGAGTGTGATCATAGCGAAAAAATCCTGACGTGGTGTAGCATGTTCTACAATATTCTCTATTGCTTTATTTTTATCTTCTTCAGATATATTCTCAAATATCACTCTAATCATATGATAATAATATCATATATGAAGAGTTTAGAAAAACATAGCATTCTCTTTTAATATTGCGAAGCCTAAACCTAATACTTAATAAACCCTAGATTAAGATAACAATTTCAATATCAAAGCTATAAGAGCTATGACCAAAAGAATATGGACTAGTCCTCCACCAATATTAAAGCTAAATCCTAGAAGCCAAAGAACAACAAGAATGATAATAATATTCCAAATCATATTTTTTATTAGTTAATTTTTATTAGTTAATAAGTAAAAGTTTAGGTCTACACAAAATCTTGAGTTTCTGAAGTCCACGATGAATCTTCACTGAAATAGCATTCTTCGTATAACCTGTGATAATAGAAATATCCCCAAGCGACATACCCTGTGCGAAGCGCATATACATAACTTTTTTATATATTTCAGGGAGTTCCAAAATACGACTTAATATAGCCTTACCATCTAAGGAATCCGTCATATATTCAGATACATCATCTTTCGGCTCGAAACCTTTCTCTATAAGAGTATCGAGTGATTCTGTATTATGCTTCTGCTTCCTATACTCATCGACTACAAGATTATTGAGTATATGATACAAAAATGCCTTCATCATGATAATCTTTCCTCCCCCAACAAGATATTTCCATGTCTTTGTGAATGTATCTTGTACTAGATCTTCTCCAAGAGCATTGTTATGTAACTTGAAGAAAGCATATGAATTAAGACCCTTATTATAGTCATGATGTGCTATGGTCAATTCTTCATTATTCAATTGAGTTTGTTTTCTTGAAGTCATTATATCTATAGCCGTATCGAACGACATTAAATTACACACTTATTACAATAATATTGTGATAATCCTAATTATGTCTATATTCTTGTTTAGGAAATAGTATTATATATATCAATACTATATTACAAAGAAATTACAGTGGGATTATCCTAGGAGTGAATATTCTTTGTTTATAAGTATAACACGAAATTACAATTACACCTATTTTGTAATAATTTGTATTCTTGAACGGCTTACCATATATGCAAGAGAAAATAATAAATAAACAATCTCCCACAATCAAACCAGATTTCTTCGAACGTCTATGGGAAGAAAGCTGGACATATATTAAGACTGTAGTAGATGTAGTACATGAACCAGTACTTATTCTTGATAAGAATCTCCATATTCTGGCAGCTAATGGTCCTTTCTACGAAATGTTCCAAGTCGAACCGAAAGATACTGAAAATAAGATCGTATATGAATTAGGAAACGGTCAATGGAATATACCCAAATTAAGGAAACTTATTGAGGATATTCTTCCCAAGAATTCCTTCTTTAAAGGTTTCGAAGTGACCCATAATTTCCCTTCAATAGGACAAAAGACTATGATACTCAATGCGCGTCAGATATATATTACAAAAGAAGATACTACTAATATCCTTTCTACTATTATACTTCTTGCTATAGAAGATGTAACAGATATGATGAATGTAGCCAAAAGACTAGTCGATCATATGAACAAATTCGAAGCCAAGCTTACAGAAAGAACGCGAAGATTAGAAATTCATATAGTTAAACTAGAGAAAGAGATTATAGAACTTAAAGAGAAATCGTAGATATAAAGAAGATTGTAATTCTTTAACCCTTGCGACGGCATCTATATTGAAGTGACATTATTATAGATAGGTCGACTATATCGAGTTTTAATCATTAAATTAATAAAAAAAATAAATGACTAATATAATAAATCGTATCAAACTATCAAAGGGTATCCTTATAGGAGCAGGGATGATGATGGTATTCGCTATGGCGATGCTGATCTCAGTACCACAGGCTAAGGCCGAATCTCCTAATATTCTTGTCGGCCAGAATATGACTATTGGCTCTACTGGGCAAGGTGTAGTAGTTCTACAGGGACTAATGTCTGAATTGGGATATCTCAATGTGCCAGCAGGAATTCCATTTGGCTACTATGGACCACTTACTAAAGATGCAGTGGCTAGATATCAAGCAGCCACCAATGTATCACCACCAGTTGGTTATTATGGACCAATAACGAAAATATCTATGCATGGTGATTTTGCTAGACATAATTGGTTAACACTTTTAGGCTGGTAGTAGAATAAATACCTACAACTGTTTTAGAACAAAAAAAGATCCCCACATATGTGAGGATTTTTTTGTTATATATATGGGAATCACTTATTCCGACTCTTTACTGCGAGAAAGGCTAGAACCAAAGCATACACTATATGATCATCTATTATTGGATTATTCTCTGGGAATAATAGAGAGAGCCACATTAGAATCATCATTATAATTCCAGACACAGCACCCCAGAAAATATATTTATTAAACAATAATGTCAGTCCGATAAAAAGCAAGCCAAGCATGAATAGCCAATCTACAATAACCATTCCAGATAAACTCTGGAAAATATTAGCGAAAGGACCTTTCACGGCATGACTTAGGAATCCTGCTGTAGGAGATCC
>Ga0208375_1001630_pt1 | contig 24172 bp, 23 predicted proteins | sample RifOxyD1_FD_184038 | JGI IMG/M metagenome (GOLD analysis project Ga0208375, IMG submission 184038) | Soil microbial communities from Rifle, Colorado - Rifle Oxygen_injection D1 (SPAdes) | ecosystem: Environmental > Terrestrial > Deep subsurface > Rock core/Sediment | place: Rifle, Colorado...
CTGGTGAAACGGCTCGCCCGACGCGCGTGAGCGGCTACTGCGACATCGCGCCGGGCCATCCGCTGCACGGCCCCTACCACGACCATGAATATGGCGTGCCCCACCGCGACGAGTCCGTGCTGTTCGAGCGGCGGCTGCTGGAGATCAACCAGGCGGGCCTGAGCTGGGAGACGATGCTGCGCAAGCGCGAAGGCTTCCGCGCCGCCTACGGCGGGTTCGACGTCGACACCGTGGCCGCCTACGGCGAGGCCGACCGCGCGCGCCTGCTGGCCGATGCCGGCATCATCCGGAACCGCCTCAAGGTCGATGCTGCGATCCACAACGCGGGCATCATTCGCGGCCTGCGCGCCAGCCATGGTGGCTTCGCCAACTGGCTTGACGCGCACCTGGTGGACGGCGACGCGCCACGCGCCAAGGCCTCGTGGGTGCGCGTGTTCAAGCCGACCTTCCGCTTCACCGGCGGTGAGATCACCGGCGAGTTCCTGATGAGCCTGGGGATCTTGCCCGGCGCGCACCGCGACGATTGTCCCGCCGCGATCCGCATCGCGGCGCTGGATCCCCCGTGGATGCGGGCCCGAGATGGGCGCGCCTGAAAGCCACGCCAGCGGACTCGTCATTCCTGCGAACGCAGGAACCCAGTTACTCGGCTTTCGGGCACGGAAGCAATTACGGGGCGAACGTTCGAGATGGATCCCGGCCTTCGCCGGGATGACGATCCTGGGAGACGCCGGAAACCCGGGGGCGTTTCGCTAACCCGGGCTCCCGCCCGTCATTCCTGCGAACGCAGGAATCCAGAGACTCCGGCTTTCGGGCACCGAGCCAATAACGCGGCGAACGTCCGAGATGGATCCCGGCCTTCGCCGGGATGACGATCCTGGGAGACGCCGGAAACCCGGGGGCGTTTCGCTTACCCGGGCTCCCGCCCGGCATTCCTGTGAACGCAGGAATCCAGAGACTCCGGCTTTCGGGCACCGAGCCAATAGCGCGGCGAACGTTCGAGATGGATCCCGGCCTTCGCCGGGATGACGACCTTGGGAGAGCCGGAACCCGGGGGCGTTTCGCTTACCCGGGCGACGACGCATGTGGCCGTCCGGAGCCAACGACGGGCAGATCAGGCGGCGACGCCCGCCTGCCCCGCGGCCTGCTCCTGCTCGGTGGCGGCACGCACGTCGGCCACTTCAATGGCGAAGTGCAGCGTCTGCCCGGCCAGCGGGTGGTTGCCGTCGACGGTGACCTGCTCGTCGTCGACGCTGGCCACGCGCACCAGCACCGGGCCACGGTCGGTCTTGGCCTCGAACTGCATGCCCGGCTGGACGTTGTCCACGCCCTGGAACGCACTGCGCGGCACCGACTGCACCAGGCCGTCGTGGCGCGGGCCGTAGCCTTCGTCGGGGGCGACGTCGACCTTGAAGCTGTCGCCTGCCTTGCGGCCGGCCAGCGCCTTTTCCAGGCCCGGCACGATGTTGCCGGCGCCGTGCAGGTAGCTCAGCGGCTGCTGCTCGGGCGACTGGTCGATGACCTCGCCCGCGTCGTTGGTGAGGGTGTAGCGGATCGAAGCAACGCAGCGATCGGCGATCTCCATGGGAAACCTCCAGAGGTTGGTTTGGAATGGGGGGATGTGCCGGCAAACCCACGGCAGCGAACGATGTAGCCCGACCACCCTAGGGAAACCGGGCGGCAATGACAACCGCGCTGCTGCGCCGCAGACCGGTCACCCCAGCGGCGGCGAACCCCGAAATGCAGAGCGCCCGGGGGTGCCGGGCGCTCTGATCACTGCCTGAACCGCTGTCGTGTCGGCGCGACTCAGCGGGCCTCGGCCACTTCCACGCCGTCCATGCCCTGCGCCAGCGTGCGGGCGTCGCCGCCCTGGGCCAACTTGATGCGCAGGCGCACCTCGTTCTGGCTGTCGGCGTAGCGCAGCGCGTCCTCGTAGCTGATCTCGCCAGCCTGGTAGAGCTCGAACAGCGCCTGGTCGAAGGTCTTCATGCCCAGCTGCGTGGACTCCTTCATCACTTCCTTGAGCTTGTGGATCTCGCCGTCGCGGATGTAGTCCTGCACCAGCGGCGTGCCCAGCATGATTTCCATCGCGACGCGGCGCGCCTTGCCGTCAGGGGTCGGGATCAGCTGCTGCGCGACCACGCCCTTGAGGTTCAGCGACAGGTCCATCAGCAACTGGTTGCGACGGTCCTCGGGGAAGAAGTTGATGATGCGGTCCATCGCCTGGTTGGCGTTGTTGGCGTGCAGCGTGCACAACACCAGGTGGCCGGTCTCGGCGAACGCGATGGCGTGGTCCATGCCCTCGCGGGTGCGCACCTCGCCGATCATGATCACGTCAGGCGCCTGGCGCAGGGTGTTCTTGAGCGCGTTCTCCCAGGTGTCGGTGTCGATGCCGACCTCGCGCTGGGTGATGATGCAGCCCTCGTGCTTGTGCACGAACTCGATCGGGTCCTCGATCGTGATGATGTGGCCGGTCGAGTTCTGGTTGCGGTAGCCGATCATCGCCGCCAGCGAGGTGGACTTACCGGTACCCGTCGCGCCGACGAAGATGATGATGCCGCGCTTGGTCATCGCCAGCGTCTTGATGATCGGCGGCAAGCTCAGCTCTTCGACCGTCGGGATCTTGGTCTCGATCCGGCGCAGCACCATGCCCACCTGGTTGCGCTGGTAGAAGCAGCTCACGCGGAAGCGCCCCACCCCGGTCACGCCGATGGCGAAGTTGGACTCGTGGGTCTTCTCGAACTCCTCGCGCTGCTGCGGATTCATCACGTTGAGCACGAGGTCGCGGCTCTGCTGCGGCGTCAGCGGGTTCTGCGTGATCGGGCTGATCTTGCCGTTGACCTTCATCGACGGCGGCATGCCGGCGGTAATGAACAGGTCCGACGCCTTCTGGTGCGCCATCAGCTTGAGGAAGGAGGTGAAGTCGATGCTGCTGCCGGTGGTGGTGGCGCTGGTGTTCATGCGGATGCCTCCGTGAGGCGCTGGAGCCGTGTGCGGTTCAGGGCGCGCTGCGCCCGTGTTTCCGGCCCCTCCAGCGAGGGGCCGACGTCTACCGTCAATCGAACAGACGCTTGTCCTTGGCGTACTCGCGCGCCTGCTGGCGTGCGATCAGGCCGCGCTTGACCAGGTCCTGCAGGTGCTGGTCGAGCGTCATCATTCCGTACTGCTGGCCGGTCTGGATCGCCGAGTACATCTGCGCGACCTTGTCCTCGCGGATCAGGTTACGGATGGCCGGGATGCCGACCATGATTTCCCACGCCGCGGTGCGCCCGCCGCCGACCTTCTTGAGCAGCGCCTGGCTGATCACCGCGCGCAGGGACTCCGACAGCATCGAGCGCACCATCGGCTTCTCGCCGGCCGGGAACACGTCGATGATGCGGTCGATGGTCTTGGCGGCCGAGCTGGTGTGCAGCGTGCCGAACACCAGGTGGCCGGTTTCCGCGGCGGTCAGCGCCAGGCGGATCGTCTCCAAGTCGCGCAACTCGCCGACCAGGATGTAGTCCGGGTCCTCGCGCAGCGCCGAACGCAGGGCCTCATTGAAGCCGTGCGTGTCGCGGTGCACCTCGCGCTGGTTGATCAGGCACTTCTGCGAGGTGTGCACGAACTCGATCGGGTCCTCGACCGAGAGGATGTGCGCGTATTCGTTCTTGTTGACGTGGTCGAGCATGGCCGCCAGCGTCGTGGACTTGCCCGAACCGGTCGGGCCGGTCACCAGGATCAGGCCCTGCGGCTGGTCGATCAGCTCCTTGAAGATGCGCGGGCAGCCCAGGTCCTCGAGTGTCAGCACTTCCGAGGGAATCGTGCGGAACACCGCGCCGGCGCCGCGGTTCTGGTTGAACGCGTTGACGCGGAAGCGCGCCAGGCCGGGGATCTCGAACGAGAAGTCAACCTCGAGGAACTCCTCGTAATCGCGCCGCTGCTTGTCCGACATGATGTCGTAGACCAGCGCGTGCACCTGCTTGTGGTCCAGCGCCGGGATGTTGATCCGGCGGACGTCGCCGTCGACGCGGATCATGGGCGGCAGGCCGGCCGACAGGTGAAGGTCGGATGCTTTGTTCTTGACCGAAAACGCCAGAAGTTCGGCGATATCCATGCGTGCTCCCCCGCAACGCGAATGGCCCATGACAGGCCTTGAACTGGAACGGTACAACCCCTGCGCGGCAGTATAGCCCCGAGTCATCACCGCAAATCCAGCACTCCGAACCGGGAGCTTCCGACGTGTACGAACGCCGCCTGCACGAAGTCCTGCAACGCATTGATAACGCGGCCGGGGACGCCGGACGGCCAGTACCGCGCCTGTTGGCGGTGTCCAAGCGCCATAGTGGGACGGCAGTCGCGGAACTGGCCACGGCCTGGGCGCGGATGCACCCGTCGGCGACGGTAGCGCTGGGCGAGAACTACGTGCAGGAGGCGGTGGCCAAGCAGTCGGAACTGAATGGGCAAGCGGCCCTGCCGGCGATCGAGTGGCACCTGATCGGCCACCTGCAGTCGAACAAGGCGCGCGAGGCGGCCAGCGCCTTCGACTGGGTGCAGACCGTTGACCGCCTGCGGCTGGTGGACGCGCTGGCGCGGCATCGGCCACCGGATCGTCCGCCCTTGAATGTGCTGCTGCAGGTGAACATCGACGACGAGTCGAGTAAGCACGGCTGCGCACCCGACGCGGTGGCCGACTTGGCCGCGGCCGTCGCGGCCCACCCTTCGCTCCGCCTGCGCGGACTGATGGCCATCCCCACGCCGCACGACGACGTCGAATCCCGCCGACCGGCGTTTGCGCGGATGCACGCGCTGTTCGACGAATTGAAGGCGACACACCCCTCGCTGGACACGCTCTCGATGGGCATGAGCGACGACCTGGAAGTCGCCATCGCCGAGGGCGCGACGATGGTGCGCGTGGGGACGGCGTTGTTCGGTGCCAGGGGCTAGGGACTAGGGGCTGCCTGCTCGTTGTCTCCCCCAGCAAACGGAAGAACCTGATCTTCCAAGTCTTTGCCACACCAACGCGTACAAGCAGCTCCCTCGCTGCGTTAGGCAAGGCGGCCACCCCCTAGCCCCTAGCCCCCAGCCCCTTGACCCCCATCCCCTACACTGACCCGCCTCCCACCACCTTGAGGAGCGCCATGACCTCCGAGCCCAACGCCTCGCCCGCCCTGCCCACCGTCGCCTTCGTCGGCGGAGGCAACATGGCCCGCAGCCTGATCGGCGGCATGGTCGCGCGTGGCGCGGAGCCTTCGAACATCCGCGTCGCCGAACCGAATGACGCCACCCGCGAGGCGCTGCGCGCGGACTTCGGCGTGTCCGTTTTCCGCGAAGCGCATGAAGCCGCCGACGGCGCGGCGATCTGGGTGTTCGCGGTCAAGCCGCAGGTGATGCGCGTGGTCTGCAACGGCATGCAGGCGGTGGCCGGCGCGCACCCGCCGCTGGCGATCTCCGTCGCGGCCGGCATCACCAGCACGCAGATGAAGCACTGGCTGGGCGGATCGGCCGCGGTGGTGCGCAGCATGCCCAACACGCCGGCATTGCTGGGCGCGGGCGTGACCGGCCTGTTCGCCAGCCCCGAGGTGTCCGACGAGCAGCGCGCGCAGGCAGACGCGCTGCTGGGCGCAGTTGGCCAGACGGTGTGGATCGACGACGAGGCGCAGATGGATGCGGTGACCGCGGTGTCGGGCAGCGGGCCGGCGTACGTGTTCCTGCTGGCCGAGGCCATGCAGGCCGCCGGCGAGGCGCAGGGCCTGCCGGCGGATGCCGCGCGCACGCTGGCCACGCACACGCTGATGGGCGCGGCGCGGATGCTGGTCGAATCGGGCGAGCCCGCCGACGTCCTGCGCAAGCGCGTCACCTCGCCCGGCGGCACGACCCAGGCGGCGATCGAGACCTTCGAGTCCGGCGGCCTGCGCACGCTGGTCGATGACGCCGTCACCGCCGCCACCCGCCGCGGACGCGAGCTGTCCGCGGCCAACGACTGAGGTCCACATGCCCAACGTCCTGAAGCCTGCACACGGTGCCGCCGCACTGGCCCTGCTCCTCGCAATCGGCGCGACCGGCTGCGGCCGCGAACCCTCGGCGATGTCCGACGCAGCCGCTCCCGCCGGCAACGCGATGCAGGAGGCCACGGTCCGCAGCGGCGACGTCACCATCCGCGCCAGCGTCCTGCCGACCACGGCGATGTCCGAGGCGGTCGCCGCCCAGTACGGCATCCAGCGCGACCCGGGCAGCGTGATGCTGCTGGTCGGCGTGCGGCAGGGTCCGGACATGCAGGAGACCGCGGTCCCGGCCACGATCACGGCGACCGCCACTGACCTGCGCGGCGTGCGCCAACCGCTGGAGCTGCGCGAAGTCCGCAGCGGCGACCTGGTCGACTACGTGGGCATCGCCCGCGTGTCGCCGCCCGACACCTTGCGGTTCGACCTGGACATCCGGCGCGAGGGCGGTGCCACCAGCACGATGCAGTTCACGCGCGACATCTTTCCGCGCTGACGCGGTGCATGCCGGCCGCCTCGCTTACTTCAGCGAGGCACAGGCGGCGTCGCGCGGGAGGTCCGGGGCGGCCTCGAGCTCACCCGCGGTTTCCTGCAACCGCTCGCGCCACGGGCTGTCTCCGGTGAGCGCCGCCTGCGCACGCCGCAGGGTGTCCCTGGCCTCTTCGATGCACCCCAGCTCGCCCAGCACGCTCGCGTGGTTGTTGCCCAGCACCGCATCGCCGGGGGCGTGCTCCAGCCCGGCGCGGAAATGCCGCGCAGCCGCCACCCGGTCGCCTGACGCGTACGCCTGGTTGCCCAGTGCGAGGTGCACGCGAGGCTCGCGCGGCCATCGCCGCAACGCGGCCGCGTACGCCGGGGCGGCGGCCTCCGCGCCCGCGACGGCTTCGAAGTCGGCCACCGCGGTCAGGTAGGCGACGGGATCGGCGTGTGCAGGCAGCTGGCCGGGCTCGAGGCTGACCAGCCCCCACCGGCCCGCCCAGTCCCATGTCCTCAGGAAGCGCGGCGCGGGTGTCCGCAACCCCTGTTCGGTGCCGCTGTTGAGCACCAGCACGTTTTCGCTCCGGTCCACGCCGGTGACCACGGCGTAGTGCCATTTCGGCACCGTGCGCACCAGCAGGTTCTGGAGCACGAGCACCGGCCGCCCCGCGCCCAGCTCCGCCAGCAGCGCGCCGGTCGTCGGCTGGATCACGAACGGAATGCGGCCCGCCCGCCGGGTCGCGCCGACCAGTTCCAGTTGCAGGCTGCCCTGGCGGCCCGGCAGGTAGACCTGCGGGGCCAGCGCGTCCGGGTCGGCGGGCGTGCCGCTGGCGCCCAGGATCGTCGCCAGCGCGGCCGGGCCACACTGGTACTCCGTCTGCGGGTGGAACGGGATGCCGGGCAGCACGCCATCGACGACCGGCGCATCTGCCGGTGGCGATTCGAGCGTCCAGGCGGGGTTGACCGAGCACCCCGCACCCGCCAGCACGAACAGCGCGACGAGCGCGCGCGAAAAAAACCCCGGGCGCCAGGCCCGGGGTTGGGACGGCTGCCGCATCAGATGCGGTTGAAGATGTTGGTGACGCCGACCAGCTCAAGGATCAGCAGCACCACGAACACCACGCCAATTACCGCCAGTGCACTGCCGCCGGCCGGCAAGCGGTCCAGCTCGCCCTGCAACTGCATCAGTTCGGCGTCGCTGAGCGATGCGATGCGTGCGTCGGCGTCTGCCGGATTCACGCCCAGGCGCTCCATCGCATTGCGCACGTCCGCGCGCGCCAGGCTGTCACGCACCTGGGTTTCCTTCGCCGCACGCAACTCGGCCGACATCGCCTGCTGGGTGCTGATGACGCCGGCCTGTGCGGGCATGACCACCGTGGACAGGGCCAGCGTACCGATAAGGAACGGGGTGAAGATGTACTTGCGCAGCATGGTGGACTCCCTCGTCTTGGAGGGCGGTGGTATGCCACAGGAGACGTGAAGGCGGCCTTGCGATACGGGTCCAACCGGCATTCACGCCGCGCCGTGATCCCGGATACATGCGTCCCGCTGAATTTGACCGTGCACTCCCGGCGACGCAGGTCGATCGCTGCGTTCGCGATTACGTCGGGCGATCGGCGGGCTGCGCCCGACCGTCGTGGGACGACCAACGCTGGATGATGGCCGCGATCGCCGCCACGCCATCGGTCAGCGCGGCGGGTCCGGGCTGCAGGATCAGCGGGGACTTCACTTCGTGCAGCTCACCGTCGCGCACGGCGGGGATCGCGTCCCAGCCCGGACGCGCGGCGACCTTGCCGGGCTGGAACTTCTTGCCGCACCACGAGCCGATGATGATGTCCGGCGCGCGCCGCACCACTTCGTCGCCATCGGCCAGGATGCGCGCCCTGGCCAGCGGCTCGGCCGCGCGCTCCGGGAAGATGTCGTCGCCACCGGCGATGCGCACCAGCTCGGCCACCCACTGGATGCCGGTGATCAGCGGCTCGTCCCACTCCTCGAAGTAGACCTTGGGCCGTCGCGGAAGTCGCGCGGCGTCGGCGGCGATCGCGTCGAGCCCGCGCCGCAGTTCTTCGGCATATGCGTCAGCGCGTTCACCCGCGCCCACCAACGCGCCCAGGCGACGGATGTAGTCCAACGTGCCATCGACGCTGCGGTGGTTGCTGATCCAGACCTCCACGCCATGCCGGATGAGCTCGGCGGCGATATCGGCCTGGATGTCGGAAAAGCCGATGACGAAGTCGGGCCGCAGTTCGAGGATCTGCCCGATCTTCGCGCTGGTGAAGGCGCTGACCTTCGGCTTTTCCTTGCGCGCGCACGGCGGCCGCACGGTGAAGCCGCTGATGCCGACGATGCGGTCGGCCTCGCCCAGCGCGTACAGCGTCTCGGTGGGTTCCTCTGTAAGGCAGACGATGCGCCGCGGGCCGATGCTCACGGGTAGAGCATCCGCACCGACCATTCGCCCGCAAGGTCGGATTCGTACACGTGGCGCTCGTGCAGGCGGAACTGCGCGCCGTACCAGAACTCGATGCGCTCCGGCCGCACCCGCAGGCCGGTCCAGCGCGGGGGACGCGGCACGTCCCGGCCTTCGAACTCCTGCTCGACCTGCGCGATGCGCTCGGCGAAGCGCGACGGCGGGTCCAGCGTCTCGGACTGCTTGGATGCCCATGCGCCCACCTGGCTGCCGCGCGGGCGCGTGGCGAAGTAGGCGTCGGCCTCGTCGTCGGACACGATCTCCACCGCACCCTCGATGCGCACCTGCACGCCGCCTTCCACACGCGGCCAGTGGAACAGCAGGGCGGCGTGCGGGTTGGCCTGCAGCTCGCGACCCTTGCGCCCGTCCAGGTGGGTGTAGAAGACGAAGCCTCGCGCGTCGTGCGCCTTGAGCAGCACGGTGCGCGCCGACGGCCTCGCGTCCAGGCCGGCGGTGGCGACCACCATCGCGGTCGGGTCGGGCTCGCCGGCGGTGGCCGCTTCGGAGAACAGGCGGTCGAACGTGGCCAGCGCTTCGGCCAGCAGGGCGGGCGGTGCGGGATTGGTCGTCATCGCCCTATTGTGTGCGCATGTCCGCGCCCCCGCACCCCTCCACCGGTTACGCCCCCGCGTTCGTCCAGCGCATCGACGACTGGATGCGCCAGTCCGGCCACAGCACCCGCGCCCTGGCCGGCCTGCAGGGCACGGGCAAGTCGACGCTCGGGGCGCAGCTTGCGGTTCTGGCCCGTTCACGCGGCGAGCGCCTCGTGGTGCTCTCCATCGACGACTTCTACCTGGGCCGGCGCGAGCGCCTGCGCCTGGGGCGTACGGTGCATCCGTTGCTGGCCACGCGCGGGCCACCCGGCACACACGATGTCGCGCTGGCTTGCGAAGTGATCGACGACCTCGTCGCCGGTCGCGACACGCGCCTGCCGCGTTTCGACAAGATCGCCGACCGACGCCTGCCGCCGTCGCGCTGGCCACGGGTCACCGCCGACCGCGTGCTGCTGGAGGGCTGGTTCCTCAAGGTGCCGCCCCAAGCTCGCGCGCAGCTCGTCGAACCGCTCAATGCCCTGGAGCGACTGGACGACCCGGATGGCACGTGGCGCGCCTGGTGCAATCTCGCGCTCGCCGAGGACTACCCTGCCCTGTGGCAACGCCTGCCCTGGCTGCTGTTCCTGCAGGGCCCGGGGTTCGACACCGTGCCCACGTGGCGGTGGCAGCAGGAGCAGACGCTGCAGTCCGCCAATCCGGGACGCACCACAATGGCGCGCCCCCAGGTGATGCGCTTCGTGCAGTTCTTCGAGCGCGTGAGCCGGCACGCGCTGGCGACGCTGCCGGACATCGCGCAGCGAACTGTCCGCCTGGATGCATTGCGGCGGCCACTGGACTGAGCGGCCGCCGCATGGGATCAGTTGACGACGGGGGTCATTCGACGACGAACGTCACCCGCAGGTTGACGCGCCATTCGGTGATCGTGCCGTCCCCGGACGTGACCACCTTGGTTTCGCTGATCCACGCGCCCTGGATGTTCTTCACCGATTCGGCGCACTTCTTGAGTCCGGATTTCACCGCGTCCTCCACGCTCACCTTGGATGAGGCGGTAATCTCGATCACCTTTGCAACGGCCATGACTGACTCCTGCGAATGGCGGGCTTCCGCGCTGCGCGCTACGCCCGGGGACGTCCACCGTAGGTCCGCGCGCGTTAAGCGCATGCAGTCACGGCCTGTGGCGTGGCCCGCGCTGCGACTAGAATCGCCCGATGAATCCGGCGTCCAACCTGATCCTTGTCGGCCCCATGGGGGCGGGAAAATCCTGCATCGGCCGGCGGTTGGCCGAGCGCTTCGGCCTGCGGCTGGTGGATGCGGACCTGGAGATCGAACGGCGCACCGGCGCCCCGATCCCCACCATTTTCGAATGCGAAGGCGAGTCGGGCTTCCGCGCCCGTGAACGCGCGACGCTGGCCGAACTGCTACATGACGAAGGCATGGTGCTGGCCACCGGCGGCGGCGCCGTGCTGGACCCGCAGACGCGCGAAGCACTGCGCGGACGCGGCTTCGTAGTGCACCTGCACGTGACGCCCGACCAGCAGTTGCAGCGGCTGGCGCGCGACCGCAGCCGCCCGCTGCTGGCCCGTCCCGACCGCGAGGCCGTGCTGCACGAGCTGGCGCGGCTGCGCGAACCGCTGTACGCGCAGGTCGCCGACCTGCGTTTCGACACCGGCTGCCTGACCGCCGCGGCGGCGACCGAGCAACTGGCACAGCTGCTCGAGCGGCATTGGCACCGCACTGCGACGGCCACCCGAACGGGCACCGGCCAATGACGGCGGCGGACACCGGCCTGCGCGAGGTCGACGTCGCGGGCGATTCCACGTACCGCATCGCGATCGGACCCGGCCTGCTCGACGACGGCGCGCGATTGACGTCCGTCCTTCGCGGGCGACATGCGCTGATCGTCAGCGATGCCAATGTCGCACCGCTCTATGCCGACCGGCTGGAGTCGACGCTGCGAATCGCGCGCCCCGACCTGTCGATCGCCCGCTTCCAGCTGCCTGCCGGCGAGCACGAAAAAACCCTCGCGCGCTTTGGCGGATGCCTGGATGCCCTCGCCCGCCTCGGCGCCACCCGCGATGCCTGCGTGTTCGCGCTCGGCGGCGGCGTGGTCGGGGACCTCGCCGGCTTCGCCGCGGCGTGCTGGATGCGCGGCATCGACATCGTGCAGCTGCCCACCACGCTGCTGGCGATGGTGGATTCCTCGGTCGGCGGCAAGACCGCGGTCGACCTGCCCGCCGGCAAGAACCTGGTCGGCGCGTTCCACCCGCCGCGCGCCGTCATTGCCGACACCGCCACGCTGCGCACGCTGCCGGACCGCGAGCTGCGGGCCGGCCTGGCCGAAGTGATCAAGTACGGCGCGATCTTCGACGCCGGCTTCCTCGACTGGCTCGAGGCCAACCGCGGCGCGCTTCTTGATCGCGAAGACCAAGCATTGGCCGAGGCGATCGCACGCTCGTGCCGCTACAAGGCCGAGGTGGTGGCGCGCGACCCGTTCGAACGCGGCGAACGCGCGCTGCTCAATCTCGGCCATACCTTCGGTCATGCGATCGAGGCCGAACAGGGCTACGCCGGCAACGCCGACGGCCTGAACCACGGCGAAGCGGTCGCGGTCGGCATGGTGCTGGCCGCACGGCTGTCGGCGCGGCTCGGCCTGGCCCCGCTGGCGGACGCCGGGCGATTGCAGCGACTGCTGGCGGCGTTCGGGCTGCCGGTCGAAGTCCCCGCCGGCCTGTCGCCCGAGGCCCTGCTCGCGCGCATGCGCCTGGACAAGAAAGCCGCGGCCGATGGCCTGCGCTTCATCCTGTGGGACGGTGCCGGCCGGGCGCGGGTGGTGGCGGGCGTTGACGAAGCCGAGGTGCTCGCCGTGCTGGCCGCCCCCTCCGAGCCGTCGCACCTGTAGGAGCGGCTTCAGCCGCGAAGGACATCCGGCATCGGATCGCTGGCCCCGATTCCCCTGTAGGAGCGACGTAAGTCGCGATCCGTCGCGCCATCGGAGAACGTGGGTCGCGACTTACGTCTCTCCCACAACTCGTGCCCCAGGGGACGCGGCGACCGGGATCGCGGCTGAAGCCGCTCCTACAGGGGCAGCACCCGACGCACCCGGCGCATCCAGAGCAACGGCCGGCAACGCCCGTTCGCCCCCCACCCGCTACAATCCCCGCCCCATGCGCATGCTCCTGCAACAACGGCCCGACGGCCCCGAGGCCCCGCGCTTCGTGCAACTGATGCTGCAACCCGACCTGCTGGGCGGGTGGACGCTGGTGCGCGAGTCCGGGCAGATCGGCGGGCGCAGCCAGTTGCGGCGCGAGCAGTTCCTGGACCGCGACAGCGCATTCGCCGCGCTGGAGCAGGCCCGCGACTCGCAGATCAAGCGCGGGTTCCAGCTGATGTTCACCCAAGGCAGCGAAGCGCCGCGCTAGGCGCGCGCTGGCGCCACGCGTCACCCCAGATCCCGTGCCGGTCGACCGCCGGCCGTGCCCCGCACGACAGCTTTCGAGAGCCCCATGTCCAACACGCTGCACAACGACCGCTTCCTCCGCGCCCTCCGCCGCGAGCCCATCGACCGCACGCCCGTGTGGCTGATGCGCCAGGCCGGCCGCTACCTGCCGGAGTACCGCGCCACCCGCAAACAGGCCGGCAGCTTCATGGGGCTGGCCAAGAACCCGGAGCTGGCGTGCGAAGTCACGCTGCAGCCGCTGCGCCGCTACCCGCTGGATGCGGCGATCCTGTTCTCCGACATCCTGACCGTGCCCGACGCGATGGGCCTGGGGCTGTACTTCGTCGAAGGCGAGGGCCCGAAGTTCGAGCGCCCGGTACGCAACGCCGATGACATCGCGCGGCTGGCGGTGCCGGACATGGACGGTGAGTTGCGCTACGTGATGGACGCGGTGCGCACGATCCGCCGCGAGCTGGACGGGTCGGTACCGCTGATCGGGTTCTCCGGCAGCCCGTGGACGCTGGCCTGCTACATGGTCGAAGGCGGCGGCAGCAAGGACTTCGCGCGGGTGAAGTCGCTGGCAATGAACGACCCGGCCGCGATGCACAGGCTGCTGGAGGTCACCACCGACGCCGTGATCGCGTATCTGGATGCGCAGCGCCAGGCGGGCGCGCAGGCGATGCAGGTGTTCGACACCTGGGGCGGCGTGCTGTCGCCGTCGATGTACCGCGAGTTTTCGATGCGCTACCTGCAGCGCATCGCGCGCGAACTGCCGCGCGGCGAAGGCGACACGGCCGCGCCGCTGATCCTGTTCGGCAAGGGCAACGGCGCCTACGTCGAGGAGTTGTCCAACACCGGCGCGCAGGGTGTGGGCGTCGACTGGACGATCGACCTGGGCGAGGCCGCGCGCCGCGCCGGCGGGCGCGTCGCGATCCAGGGCAACCTCGACCCGGTCACGCTGTACGCCCGGCCCGATGCGATCCGCCGCGAAGTGGGCCGTGCGCTCGACAGCTACCGCGAAGGCAACGGCGGCTCGCTCGACGGCCACGTGTTCAATCTCGGCCACGGCATGTCGCCGGACATGGACCCCGACCACGTCGCGGTGCTGGTGGAGGCGGTGCACGAGCTGAGCGCGCGCTGAGGCAAGAAGAAGTAGCCCACCTCGTTGTAGGAGCGACGTAAGTCGCGACCGAACTGCGAGTCCGAGCGCCATCGCGACTCACGTCGCTCCTACGGCCGGCAGTGGGTACCGCGCAGACGGCTGCCGGTCGGCGGACGGCGTCGATGATCGAAGCCACCCCGGCCGCCGTCAGTTGCACGCCACCTCGTCACGCGAACGATCCGGCGCGGAGGATGGCCCACCGCCTTCCACGCCCTTGATGGCTCGCGCCAGCATGGCGCCGGTCACCGGCTTGCGCACGAAGCCGTCGAATCCTGCCTCCCGCGCATGCGGCTCGGCCTCCGGGTCGGCACGCGCGGTGATCGCAAGCAGCGGCCCCGCGTAGCCCTGCAGCCGCAACTGCCGTGCCAGCGCCAGCCCGTCCATGCCCGGCAGGTCGAGGTCCAGCAGCGCCAGTTGCGGTGGCGTGCGCGTCGCCTCCACGAGTGCTGCAAGGCCATGCGGTGCATGGCGCACGCGGTGGCCCTGCGCCTGCAGCAGGCCCGCCAGCACCTCGGCCACCGTCGGGTCGTCCTCGACCAGCAGGATGTCGCTGCCGCTCGCCCGACCGGCCACCGGTGGCTCCGGCTCGGGCAGCACCGCGCGCGGTGTCCGTGGCAATGGCAGCTCGACGATGAAACGGCTGCCGCGACCCAGCGTGCTCTCCACATGGATGGAGCCACCCATCGCTGCGGCCAGCTCCTGGCTGATCGCCAGCCCCAGGCCGCTGCCGCCATACCGCCGCTGCGTCGCCTCGCCGTCGGCCTGCGAGAAGCGCTGGAACAGGCGCGCCTGTTGCGCGGGGTCCAGGCCGGGCCCGGTATCGGTGACGGTGAACCGCACCCCGTCGCCGGCGGCCTGCACCCGCAGGGCCACGTGGCCACGCTCGGTGAACTTGATCGCATTGCCCAGCAGGTTGAGCAGGATCTGGCAGACCCGCTTGGCATCGCCCGCCACCACTAGGGGGACGTCCGCGTCCACGTCGATGCGCAGCGCCAGCCCGCGTTGCCGGGCCAGCGGCGCCATCAGCGCCTCGGCCTCGCGCACCAGGTCGTGCAGGCGGAACGGACGTGGGTCGAGTTCCATCCGGCCCGCTTCGATCCGCGCCAGGTCGAGCGCGTCGTTCACCAGCCGCAACAGGTGCTCGCCGGCCTGGCGGATCGAGCGCACCTGCGCCTGCTGTCGCGCGTCCAGCGGCGTGTCCAGCAGCAACTCGCTCATGCCCAGCACGCCCGTCATCGGCGTGCGCACTTCGTGCCCGAGCGTGGCGAGGAACCGGCTCTTGGCCTCGGAGGCACGCTGCGCGACCTGGCGCTCGTGCTCGGCACGCTGCCAGGCCAGCCGTCGACGCTGGCGCTGCCGGTAGCCGGTCCACGCCATCCACGCCAGCGCGCCGACCAGCAGCACCGCCACCGTCCGCGCGGCCGACGTGCGCCACCACGGCGGCTGGATGCGGAACCGCACGTGCCGGGTCGCCGAGCGGTTGCCGTGCGCGTCGATGCCACGCGCATGCAGCGTGTACTCGCCCGGCGCCAGTCCCGCCAGGACGCGATCGGCACCCTGCCCGTGCGCCAGCCAGTGCGTGTCGTACCCGTCCAGCCGGGTTTCGTAACGGTTGCCGGCAGGCGCATCGAACGCCAGCAGCCGCAGCTGCACCCGCAGCTCGCGCGTGCCCGGCGCCAGCGTCCAGACGCCGTCTCCATCCGACCGCGGCGCGGCGCGCCATTCGCCGGCGTGGCGCGTGTCCAGGCCGTGGATCCGCAGCGGCGGGACGACCGGCGCTGGCTCCGGCTGGCGGGTGTCGACGCGGATGACGGCACCGTCGGCGGTCGCGGCCAGCAGCCGGCCGCCGCCATCGAGCGCCAGCGCGCGCTTCACGAACTCCTGGCTCGACAGCCCGTCATGCAAACCGAAATGCCGAACCTGCCGGCGCGCCGGGTCCCACCGGTACAGGCCGCGCGCGCTCGAAAGCCAGACGCGGCCCTGCCCGTCGACCTGCAGGCCCGAGCCCTCGACCGCGGGGATGCCGGCGTCGACCCCGAGGCGCTGCGTCTGCCGCCAGCCGTGCAAGGTCCGTTCGAAACGTTGCAGGCCGTGCAGCCGCTGCAGCCAGAGCGCGCCCCCGGGTTCGAAGGCGAATGCGAAAACGCGGTCCCCCGCGGGAAGGCCGGGGTCCTGCTCGAAGCGGGCACGCGCCGGGTGCCACCGGCGCAGGCCGCGCGCGTCCGCCAGCCACAGGTTGCCTGCGGGGTCGAAGCGCATCGCTTCGATGTCGGCCCCTTCGATGCCGTGCGACCCCGCCGGCACGGTGCGCAGCACGCGACCCGTGTTGTCGCGATGCTGCAGGCCGGCGCCGGCGAACGCCGCCCACAACGTGCCATTTGGTGCGCGGGCCATCTGCACCAGCGCGCCGTCCAATGGCGCATCGGCATCGCCCAGCCGCCAGCGACGCACCATGCCCGTTCGCGGGTCCAGTCTCGCCAGGCCGGAGCGCTGGCCCAGCCAGAGGCTGCCGTCGTCCCCCAGCGCGGCTGACATGGGCTGTACGCCCTCCAGTGCCTTGCGCGTCACAGCGTCCAGCGGTTCGACCTGCCCGTCGGGATCCAGCCGGTCGATGCCGCCAGCGTGGCCGATCAACCACGCGCCATCGCCGTCGGGCACCACTGCGCGGTACAGCGCATCCGACAGCGCGCCCTCGTCCCGGGCATACCGCGCGATGCGCCGCCAGCCCGGGCGCAAGTAGCCCAGCCCACTGCCCGCCACCGGCACCCACAGCCCGCCGCGATCCTGCGGCAACAGCTGGAACACCGGCCGCACCGGCCCATGCGTGTCCAGAGGCGTCGGCTCGGGAACGCCGCCGGACGCCCGTCGCCACAGCTGCCGTGCAGCCGCGATCCACTGGCCGCCCTCGCCGTCGTCCACCACGTCGAACACGCCGTTGGGCGCGGCGAACATCGGGGACCACGCCGGCGTGTGCCACCGGCCCGCTGCGTCGCGATGGAACACGCCGGTCGCCGTGCCGACCCACAGCCCGTCGCCCAGCGCACTGACCGAATACACCACCGGGGTGGGCGACGGTCCGGGCAGGGGCACGCGTTCGAAATCGCGACCCGTCCAGTAGGCCAGTCCGCGCGTGGTCGCGACCCACAGTCGTCCATCGGCATCGGGCTCCAGCGCGAGCACCGTGTCGGCCGGCAGGCTGCGCGTGTCGCCTTCGCGCGGGACGTGGCGGCTGATGCGGCCGGCCCCCGACAGGCGGTGCAGCCCACCGGTGTAGGTGCCGAACCACAACGCGTCGCCGTGGCTGGCCAGCGCCCAGACCTCGTCGCTGCCCATCGCCGCGTGCGTCGTCCGGCGGTAGTGCGTGAACGCGTGCCGCTCGCGATCGAGCATGCTCAGACCGCGACCTTCCACGGCCACCCAGATGCGGTCCTGGCGGTCGACGTGGACGGCGGTGACGTAATTGCCCGGCAGCGAACCGGCCGCATCGGGGTCGTGCCGCCATGTGCGGACCTCGACCCCGTCGTAGCGCGCCAGTCCGTCGCTGGTCGCCAGCCACAGGTAGCCGTCGCGGTCGCGGGCCAGGCCGTTGACGTTGCTCGAGGGCAACCCGTCAGCCACGCCGACCATGCGAAGGCGGGGCGTTTCCGGACCGGCGGCCCGCGCCAGGGGGACGGCTGTAAAGACCAGCACGGCCAGGGCCATGCGCCAGGCCAGCGTGCGCACGCGGCGCCGGCGGGAACTGCATCGGGAGTCGCTTCGCATACCCGCTCCGTGGGTGTGGGGCGCGGCGGTGCCGCGCGCATCGGCGTCCTGCCGTTGCGGAGCGATAGCCTCGGGGATCGCGCGGCCGGCTGCAACCCGCCCCACCACTGCGGTGCGACGAACCGTTGCAGCGGGCGTGCACGGCCCATGGGTACGGGCCTAGTATCGTGGGCCGCGACGACCCGCCCGGTTCGAGAAGCCCGATGCGTCCATCGCCCCGCCCCGCCCTGATCGTCCTCCTTGCCGCACTGGCGACGCCCGCCCACGCGGACGGACCCGAGCCCTACGCAATCGACCCGGTGCACACGCGCGTGATGTTCGCCGTGGGGCATGCCGGCTTCTCCAAGGCGCTGGGCACCGTGTCGGGCAGCACCGGTGCGCTGCTGTTCGACCCGGAGGACTGGACGGCCGCACGCCTGGACGTGCGCGTGCCGATGGCGGCGATCGACCTGGGCGACGAGGGCTGGAACCGCGCCACGCTGGCGCGCAACCTGCTCGATGCCGAACGGCACCCGGAGGCACGCTTCGTCTCCACCGATGTCACCCCCATCGACGACGACAGCGCGCGCGCCTGTGGCCAGCTGACCCTGCGCGACGTCACCCGCCCGCTGTGCATGGACGTCACGCTCAACGCGCTCAAGCGCCACCCGATGCCGCCGTTCCGCCGCACCGCCGGGTTTTCGGCCACCGCCACCCTCAGCCGCGCCGACTACGGCATCACCGCATGGAAGTCGGTGATCGGCGACGAGGTGGAACTGCGCATCGAAGCAGAGGCGGTGCGCGACAACGATGCGATGGCCGTGTTCGAACAAACCGCGCCACCTCCAGGTGCCTCGATCGAGGCCCCGCCCGCTGCTGACGCGCCCGCTACTGCCGGACCCGATATCTCCGGCGACGAGACCGAATCGCGCTCCGACACCCCACCCGACCCCGCCGAGCCCACGCCATGACCCTGAAGAACACCGACCAGCGCTGGGGCGCCGTCAGCCAGTTGCTGCACTGGACCGTGGTGCTGCTGATCGTCGGCCTGGCAACCGTGGGCCTGCTGATGACGGAGATGCCCAACACGCCGCGCAAGATCGAGATCTATGCGCTGCACAAGTCGTTCGGGTTGACGGTGCTGGCACTGGCCGCCATCCGGCTGGCCTGGCGACTCTATGCAGGAACGCCCGCGCCCGTGTCCGGCACGCCGCGCTGGCAGGCGCGCATCGCCTCGCTCACCCATGCCCTGCTGTACGTGGTGCTGTTCGCCATGCCGCTGACCGGCTGGCTGTTCAATTCCGCCGCCGGCTACCCGTTGCAGTTCTTCGGCCTCTTCAACCTGCCGGCGCTGACCGGAAGCGACGAGGCGTTGCGCGAGACCGCGCTGTCGCTGCACCAGGCCGGCTTCTGGGTGCTGCTGTCGCTGGTGGTGCTACATGCAGGTGCCGCGTTCTACCATCACCTGTTCCTGGAAGACGCGACCCTGCGGCGGATGCTGCCGGGCCGCCGCCCGCCGTCGGCCTGACCCGGAGTTGCCCATGACATCCACCCAACGCGCCCACGCATTCGCACTCTCCGCACTGGCGCTGATCGCCGCCCCGCTGGCAAACGCCGCCGACTACGTTCAGGCACCCGGCTCGGTGCTGACGTTCGCCACCGAATACCAAGGCGAAGTCTTCGTCGGGCGCTTCCCGACCTTCGAGACGCGCATCAGCTTCGACCCGGCGCAGCCGCAAGCCGGCACGCTGGACGTCACCATCGGGCTGGCAGGCGCGGACACCGTCAACATCGAGCGCGACGAGACGCTGCAGGGCGTGGACTTCTTCAACGTCGCCCGCTTCCCGCAGGCCCGCTACACCGCGCGCGGCTTCCGCAAACTCGACGGCAACCGCTACGCGGCCGACGGCACACTGGAGCTGCGCGGCGTCAGCAAGCCGGTCACGCTGACCTTCGAATGGACGCCCGGCGCACGCCCGGTGCTGGCCGGCAAGGCCAGCGTGTCGCGGCTGGCGCACAACGTCGGCGGCGGCGACTGGGCCGACACCGAACTGCTGCCCGACGCCGTCGCCATCAGCACCCGCGTCAACCTGCAACCCGCGAAGTAACCGCTCCCATTCCTGTAGGAGCGGCTTCAGCCGCGATGCCTCTCGCGCGTTCCCGCACCGGCCGTCGCGGGCCAGTCCAACCGCCGTATGTGCCCCTCCCTTTGTAGGAGCGACGTCAGTCGCGACCCCGCAGAGACCTGAAACGGGAAAAGCTCGCGACTCACGCCGCTCCTACAACGAAGCGGGACTCCGCCGACCCCGCGCAGGCCGCTCAACCCCCCAGAAACCCCCGCAACCGCGCCACATCGAACGGCCAGTCCAGCTCCACCTCGCGCCCCACGTCACGCAGCACCGGCACCCGCACGCCGTAGCGCGCCTCCAGCACGTCATCGTCATCGATGAACACGCTTTCGAACTCCGGCACGCGTGCCGCCGCCAGCACCTCGAGCGCGAGGTCGCACAGGTGGCAGTCGTCGCGCTGGAACAGCACCAGGCGCGGCGGCGGAACGGCGGCGGGATCGGTCACGGGACGGGCTCTCGATGCGCGTGCGTACGGCGGGGGCGTCGGCACGGGCGCGTAGAATAACGATCGCAGCGGCGCCCAGCCGCACCCCAACCGCCGCACCCGGAGCACCGCGTGGCCGTCAGCGTTTTCGACCTCTACAAGATCGGCATCGGGCCGAGTTCCTCGCACACCGTCGGGCCGATGCGCGCGGCGGCGCGCTTCGTCGAGCGCTGGCTGGTCGACAACGGCGACCTGCAGCGCACCGCCCGCGTGCGCGCGGAAGTGTTCGGGTCGCTGGCTCTGACCGGGCGCGGCCACGGCACCGACAAGGCGGTGCTGATGGGGCTGGAGGGCCACTGGCCCAACAGGATCGACCCCGACGTGATTCCCGAGGCGCTGGCGCGCATCCGCGCCGAGAAGCGCATCCGCCTGCACGGCGGGCATGAGATCGGCTTCGACGAGAAGCACGACCTCATCATGAACAAGCGCCAGAAGCTGCCGTTCCACACCAACGGCATGCGTTTCACCGCGTACGACTCCGCTGGCGAAGTGATCGCCACGCGCGACTACTACTCGGTTGGCGGCGGTTTCGTGGTCAACGAGGACGAAGCGGCCGAAGACCGCATCGTGGCCGATACCACGCAGGTGCCCTATCCGTTCAACTCCGGCGATGAGCTGATCGCCGCGGCCAATGCGAACGGCATCACCATCGCGCAATTGATGTACGCCAACGAACAGGTCTGGCGCAGCCGAGAAGACATCGACGCGGGCTTGGTCGAAATCTGGGAAGCGATGCAGTCGTGCGTCGAGCGCGGCATCCGATCAGGCGGCACGCTGCCCGGCGGCCTGCACGTCACCCGCCGCGCTCCGCTGCTGCATGCCGAACTGGAAGCGCGCCCGGAAGCAGCGGCCGAAGACCCTTTGACGATGCTGGACTGGGTCAACCTGTTCGCGCTGGCCGTCAACGAGGAAAACGCCGCCGGCGGACGCGTGGTCACCGCGCCGACCAACGGCGCGGCCGGGATCATCCCGTCGGTGCTGCACTACTACGACCGCTTCGTGCCCGGCTCCACGCTGCAGGGCGTGCGCGACTTCCTGATGACCGCCGCGGCGGTGGGCATCCTCTACAAGGAGAACGCCTCGATCTCCGGCGCCGAGGTCGGCTGCCAGGGCGAGGTCGGCGTCGCCTGCTCGATGGCCGCCGCCGGCCTGACCGCCGCGATCGGCGGCAGCCCGTCGCGCGTGGAGAACGCCGCCGAGATCGGCATGGAGCACAACCTCGGCCTGACGTGCGACCCCATCGGCGGCCTGGTGCAGATCCCGTGCATCGAGCGCAACGCCATGGGCGCGGTCAAGGCCATCAACGCCAGCCGCATGGCGATGCGCGGCGACGGCAAGCACAAGGTGTCGCTCGACAAGGTCATCAAGACCATGCGCGACACCGGCAACGACATGAAGGACAAGTACAAGGAAACGAGTCGTGGTGGGTTGGCGGTGAATGTGATCGAGTGCTAAAGCACTCCCTGAGCGTTTTCGGAGTCACTTAGTTGACTGACAAAAGACCGCTGTCGTTTGAGCAATCCCAAGCTTGGGGTGTCCTCGAACTAGCGACTACCCACATCACAGAGGAAGTCACCAAGCGTTCTGCTTGGTTGCTGACGGCAGTCGGCGCGTCACTAACACTCGTTGTTTCTAATGCTTCATCCGTCTCTGTACTAATTGTCAGTGGGAGTTTCCGGACGGCGCTGGCTCTGCTTACAGCCTCCATGCTGTGTGGTCTCGCAGTTCAAGTGCTCGGAAGTGGCGCCAAGAATTCGTTGATCATCGCTCGCGCCATGATTCACATCGCATCTGAACCACATGACTCGGAAGCGTTTCTGAAATCGATGATGCGCGGCCTGAGCTGGCCATTTCGACTGAGTGCGCAGTGGCGAGCCAAACGCCCCAATCCGGCGGGGTTTATGTCGCTCATCTATCTTCCTGCGAGGACTTCGCAGCGCCAGTCAGTGTGGAGCTTCTTTCAGCTCGGGTTTGCCATTTCCGCAGTTTTTGTGATCGCGCTCGGAGTAAAGGTCTAGCTGGGCTACCTATGTAGCTTCAGCTTCGTAGTGCGGACGCTGCTTACTGATCGACTTAGTGAGGATCTCGCATGACACTCAATCGCGTGGTCCCCATGCAACCCGTCAGCAACCTGACGACCAGCATTTCTTTCTACGAAAAGCTCGGCTTCACCGTCGAGGAACGAAACGATGGCTGGGGCTGGGCGCGGCTGCGGTGTGGGAACTGCGAGCTGATGCTCGACACCTCGATCAACCTGCATGCCGGCAACCCGCGGATCGCGGTGCTGTACCTGTATCCCGATGACGTGCAGGCGTTCCATCGGGCTGCGCGCGGGAACGGACTGGTCGTGCCGGAGTTGGAGTCGACCTTCTACGGGATGACCGAATTCCGGCTGGACGACCCGGATGGCAACCGGCTCTGGGTCGGACAGGCGCGCGGCGGCGGCTGACGACACACCGGCATTGGCGGTTCCTTCTCCTCCTCGGGAGAAAAGCTTGCCGCGGAATTGATCCGGGCTGCACGAGGCGAATGAGGGTTTGGCGAATCCGGGCAGGTGGCCGACTCCGCCGGCTGACACGCTGCGTTGCTTTTCGAGTATCTGCTGCTCCGCCGGACCCTCACCCCAACCCCTCTCCCGCGGGGAGAGGGGCTCATCAGCGAAACCCATTGTTGGCAAGGTCGGGCACGCCACCAAGCCGTCATCCGAAGAGGCACAACTCTTGCCTTGATCAGGCAAAGCCCTGTCCGGAACGCCCGTGCCCGTTGCCCGATCGATTCGCGTCTCCCTCGCCGTCTCCATTGCAACCCTGCTCGCCTGGGCGCTGCCCGCCAACGCCCTGCAGCCCGACAAGGCGCTCCACCACTACGTGCGCAGCACGTGGTCGATCGAGGAAGGCCTGCCGCAGATCAGCGCGCTGGCCATAGCGCAGGACCGGCGCGGCTACCTGTGGGTGGGCACGCAGTCCGGGCTGGCGCGGTTCGACGGGGTGCGATTCGAAACGTTCACTAGCGACGACACGCCGGCGCTGCCGGGCATCTGGGTGCGCGCCCTGCACGCTGGCCGCGATGGCCGGTTGTGGATCGGCACCTACCAGGGTCTGGCCATGCACGACGGCCGCGCGTTCCACACCGTGGCCGCGGCCGACACCGGGCGCTGGCCGTCGCTCGACATCCATGCCGTGGCCGAGGATGCGCAGGGCCAGGTCTGGGCCGCGACGCAGGCGGGCGTGTTCGAGGTCCGTGGCGACGCGTTGCACCATGTCGCCGGCAGCCCGGCACCTGCGCTGTCGCTGGCGTGGTCGGACGGACGCTGGGCGGTGGGCAGCCGTGGCGCGGTGCATTACCCGGGGGCCGCCGGCTGGCATCGCGAACCCTTGCCTGCACCGGCCAGTGACGCACCGGTCCATCGGCTGGCGCACGCGCACGGCCGCGTGTGGGCGGCGACTGCAGCCGGGCTGTTCGTGCAGGCGCGCAACACCTTTGCGCCGGCGGACGTGCCGGGGCTGCGCGGCGTGCCGGTCGACCTGCTGCTGGCCGACGGCGACGGCAATCTGTGGGCCGGCGGCGATGTCGGCCTGGCGCGCATCCGCCGCGATGGCCTGGCGGAGTTCGTGCCGTCCGATGGCCCGGGCGGAATCCCCGGCCTGCGCGTCGGGCTCGAAGACCGGGAAGGCAACCTGTGGCTGGGCAGCCAGTGGGAAGGCCTCACGCGACTGCGCGATGGCTGGACCCGCCGCTACGGCACGG
>Ga0208375_1001631_pt1 | contig 24168 bp, 17 predicted proteins | sample RifOxyD1_FD_184038 | JGI IMG/M metagenome (GOLD analysis project Ga0208375, IMG submission 184038) | Soil microbial communities from Rifle, Colorado - Rifle Oxygen_injection D1 (SPAdes) | ecosystem: Environmental > Terrestrial > Deep subsurface > Rock core/Sediment | place: Rifle, Colorado...
CCCCTTGTCGGTAGGCAAACTAACCGGACCTAAAAAAGCGGCGATCTTGCTGCTGGCGCTCGGCGAAGAGGGCTCGGCAAGTGTGATCAAGAACCTCGAAGACCGAGAGATCCAGCAGGTGGGTTACTACATGGCCCGGTTCACCGATGTTGCCCCCGAAGAGCTGGACAACGTCCTTGAGGAATTCTACCGCAAGGTAGCCATGCAGGACCAAGGGGTCTCGATCAATGCCTCCGGGGACTTCGTCAAAAACGCCATTTCCAAGGCCTTGGGGGACGACCGGGCCAAGGAACTGGTGGACAACCTCCGTTCCAGTACCGACGAAGGGGGTCTGGATTCGCTCAAGTGGTTGGAGCCCAAGATGATTGCAGGCTTCATCATGAACGAACACCCCCAAACCATCGCCCTGATCTTGGCCCACCTGGAAGACCCGGAGCAAACCGCCGTGGTGATCAGCGCCCTGCCCGAGAACCTCCAAGCCGACGTGACCTACCGGATGGCCATTTTGGAGTCCATCCCGCCGGGGGTCATCAAGGAGATTGAAGAGGTGCTGGCCAAGGAGCTCAAGAACTCCGGCGCTTCGGCTACCGCCAAAGTGGGGGGGATCGAGGCGGTGGCGGAGATGCTCAACACCATGGACAAGTCCACCGAAGCGAGGATCCTGGCGACCATCGAAGAATCCAACCCCGACTTGGCCGAGCAGATTAGGGAATTGATGTTTACCTTCGAGGATCTGGTCCTGGTCGATCCAAACGGGATGCAGATGTTGCTCAAAGAGGTGCCGCAAAACGAACTGGTGTTGTCCCTCAAGACCGCCTCGGACGCACTCAAGGAGCACATCTTCTCCAACATGTCCGAACGGGCGGCCGACATGGTCCGGGACGACTTGGAATCCATGGGGGCGGTCCGGGTGGCCGATGTGGATGCGGCCCAGCAAAAGATGGTCAAGGTGGCCCGGAAGCTGGAGGAAGAAGGGAAAATCGTTATCAGTGGCGGCGGCGGAGACGTGGTTTAAACCTGCCGCTCCAAATTTGGTTGTTGCTTCCCCGAGCCTGTCGGGGGGCTTCCCCCGGTGTTTCTCCTCCTGCGGCGGTTCGGTTTTTCTCCCCAAAAGTTTTTCCCTCAAAAGTTTCTCCCCCAAGAGTTCCCTTGGTCACCTTGGAAAAAAAACAAAGGCAGTTGCCCTTGGGCCAATGGATCTGGTTCCAAGGAGGTCAGGGTCCTGCGTTGGTACTGTTTCCCGGATTTGGAGACAGCCACAAGACCTTTTTGCGGTTGGGCCGGGAACTGGCCCAGGATTTTGAGGTTTTTTTGCCCGAAACCCCCGGTTTTGGGGAAACCGAGCCGCTGGCCCCCTCAGAGTACCGTTTGAGCCGCCAAGTGGCCCGTTGTTGGCAGTGGCTGGAGGCCTTGGGGCTCCAAAGGCCCTTTCTGGGCGGAAATTCGGCGGGAGGGCAGCTGGCGGCGCTGCTCGCCCTGGAGCGCCCGGCCCAGGTGCGGGGGTTGGTCCTGTTGGCTCCCCAAGGGGTGGAGACTGCGGACTTTGTCCCCTACAGCCACAAGAACGATCCTCCCCAGTCCCTGGAAGACTTCCGGGGGATTTTGGCCAAACTCTACCACCGCCCGCCGGAACTGCCCCAAGAACAGCTGGCCCAGATATTGGCCAAGGCCCAAAGCCGCTGGGATTGGCTCAACCAAATCCGGGCGGAGATCAGGTGCGAACCGGAGTACCGGCTCAACGACCGGTTGGCCGGGCTCAAGCCGCCTGCGTTAGTGTTGTGGGGCGAGCAGGATGGAAGAATCCCCACTGCCATTGCCCCCCACTGGAAAAGGCTTTGCCCCCAAGTTCGGCTGGAGCGGATCGAGGCTTGCGGGCACCTGCCCCAACTGGAACAAACCGCCCGGACTGCGCAACAGGTCCGGCGTTTTGGGTTGGGGTTGGCGATGGACCTCGACTGAATCCTATTGTTTCAGCCCTGGAACAGTTATTTCCGAATTACTCTCTTTTAGTCAGGTAATATTTCGGTTAGACTGAAGCCAATTCACCCCACCCCCTTTCTCAAGGAGACCTTATGAAACGATTTGCCCTGACCATCGCCGCACTTTTATCCACCGGCCTTGGCCTTGCCGCTCCGGCACCGGGAACCTACCAACTGGACAAAGCCCATTCCAAGTTTGTGTTTGAAGTGGGCCATCTGGTGTTTTCTTCGGTTGAAGGAAGGTTCAAACAATTTGACGGCACCATCACCTTGGGCCCCAAGGCGAACCAGGTGGACGTTAAGGTGGAAGCACAGGTGGACTCGATCGACACCGACGAACCCAAGCGGGACAGCCACCTCAAAAGCCCCGATTTTTTTGACCTGGAAAAACACCCCAAGCTGACCTTTGTCTCCAAAAAAGTGGAAGGGGACTTGGGCAAAAACTTCAAGATTTTTGGGGACTTGACCATCCGTGGGGTCACCAAGTCGGTGGTCTTTGAAGCCCAATTTTTGGGTCAAGCAACCGATCCTTGGGGTGTGACTCACTACGCCTACAAGGCCAATACGCTGATTGACCGGGCCGAATATGGCCTGGTTTGGAACAAGATGGTCACCGAAGGCCCCGTGGTGGGCGACCAAGTGACGATCCGGCTGACCTTGGAATTGGTGCAGGCGAAATAAGAGACAAGAATCCCCTGGGGCCGGTTGGTCCCAGGGGATTTGAGGAATCAATTAAAACTTGAAGCCAAAAATAAAGTGGGACGCAGAAGCGATGGTTGCGACATACTTGTCGGTTCCATCCTCAACGGTGATGCCGGCACCGCCAAGCTGCAACTGGTAGCCGATGGTCATGTTCTCAAAGCTGTAGCTCAGGGGTAACATGATCAAAAAGAGGTTGGTGCTACCGGTAGTTTTGCTGGTGCCGGTTGCTGCTTCATCGTATCCAATGGAAGGAGCTTGCAACCGCAAGTAGAACGCATCTTGCAGCACCACCGAGTTGGATAAGCCCAACCGTACTTGGGGAATGAAGTGCCAGGTCTCGGCAAAAGTTACATCGTACCCAAACAGGCCAAACAAACCGGAATAAGAAAGCTCAACGGTTTTGTAATTATAGGTGCTGGTAACCGGGATGCCACTGATTGAGCCGTTGGCGCTGGTCAGTCCAGTCTCACCGGTGACGGTCGCTTTGTGGTAACCGCCGCCGACCACATAGTTGCTGTCCAATTTGGCCATATACCCAAAGGAGTAGGCTCCCCCTGAAAGGTCATGGTCCAAAACCATGTTTAAACCGGCAATTGTGCCATCGGTAGTGGTGTAGGTGTTGGTTCCAGAAGCACTCCCTAACTCCAAAAAGCCGGATTGTTCAACAGCTTGGGTAGCCTGTGCAAAGGCAAAAGCTGCAACCAAAAGGGTATAAAATTTTTTCATCGGTTCCTTAAAAAGTGAGTCTTTAGTTTACGTAAAAAACAGCGTTTATTTCCCCTCACAACAATAATTTTCTTGTCACAATCTTCCAGTAAACGGAAGGGGATTCTTCGGGTCTCTACCCTACCAATAGGCCGAGATCCCCAAGCTCGCTTCTTCCGCCCCCAGGCCTTGGTGCCTACCCAAACGAAGTTCCCATTGCTCCCCCAGGTGATAGGCCACTTGGGCTTGGGACTCGGGCTTGACTTCCTTGCTCCCCTCAACCTGGACCAGTGCGGCCAGTTCCAGTCCAAGGCTCCAGTGGGGAGCGGGACGGTACACCAGACCGACCATCGGCCCCAAGGCTAACCGGTCCGGGGTGGGGTAAAAACGGGAATGTTTCCACCGGCCCCCCAGGAGCGTCCAAGCCATCAGGCCTTCCTCCCCAAAAGCCCGGCCCAGGCCCACTTCCAACGCCAAGGGGAGGCAGTCCAGACAGTCTTGGCGGTCCCGCATCCAGCCGAGGCGTACCTGCCAAGCGAGGGGTTGAAAGACCAAGTCGGAGGGCCAAAAGGTTTGTACCCTAAGTAAGGTCAATTCCTCGACCGCCCAATGGCGGCTGGTTTGCCGCACCCGCAGTCGGCCAAATTCGATTCCGCTGAAGGCAGGGTAGCCCAAAAGATCGTCCAAAAGATCGTGGAAGGAAAGCCTCGCCCAAAGTTCCAGGAACTCTCCAGAGGGGGAGGTCAAACCTTGGCCCCCGTTGACCCCGGCCTTGGAACTTTGGTGCCCCAGCCCGCCGGGGGTGGAGAGGTGCTTGGGTTCGTGAGGCTCGGCAATGTAGCCCAAAGCCGCCCGTTCGCTGCGAAGTTGCGCCATTTCGGGACCTGCTTTTTCGTCCTTGGAAAGCAGAATTCGGTCGTAGAGCAACTCCAGGAGCATCGCCCGAGAGGCGGGAGGTAACGCCAAAAAATCAGGGTCTTGGGCCAAGGACCGGTCGCCCAGGAGCCGGACCAGCCAACTCCGCTGGCTGTCGGTGAGCCGGTCCAGCTTGTCTCGCATCAAGGTGTACCTTGAAGGGCGGTAAACCGGTGTTCCGGTGCCGGGCATGGCTGCCAGGACCGCTCGCACCGTGTCGGGAGGGGCGGCCCAAAGGGGGAATTGGGCCTGAAGCCGCAGGCTGGGCCGGGCGGCTTCGATCAGGCTCAAGAGGTGAAAGGAGCAGTTTTCCCGGAAGTAAAAATAATCCGCATAGGTCCAACCCAGCTCCCAGGTGTGCCGGACCAAGCGGGCCACTTCTTCGGGGGTCAGGTCCAAGGGGTATTCCCAGATGTCCCTGATGTCCAGATCCCGGTATTCGTTCACCTTCTGGTAGTAGGGGACCACTGCAAACAGGCCTCGGTAGCCCCCAAAGATCCCGTAGATCGGGTACACAATGGGGTTTTCCAACTCCGGCAGGGCCGCAGCGGCGTAACTGACCCCAAAATCGAGGATCGGGGTTTGTTTGTGGGCGGCGCTGTCGATGCGCAACAACGTGTGGCCGAACATCGAACCGGGGGCAAAAAGATCGTAGGTCGGAAAGACCAAGGTGACCGACTGGGCGGCCAGGGCTTTTTCCCAAGTTTCAAACAAAGGGCAAGAAACCGGCTCGGGTCCCCCTTCACCCAGTTGTTCCAAGATCCAGGTGTACCGGGCGATGAACCGGCACCGGGGGGCTTGGGCCTCGCCGGGAAGGGCGGGCCGGAAAAAAGCGACCAGGTTGGCCTCCAATTCTTGGACCGGGTCCGTTTTTCCCTCCGGGCTCAAGAAAAAGGTGGGGTCGTCGATCTGGGAGACAAACCCGCCCCACAGGCTCGGTTCGTAGTGGAGCAGGAGGTGCCAATACCGGTCTTGGGCCAAGTGTTTTTCCCGAGCCTTTTGAACCCAGGTCTCCGGTCCCTGCGCCCAAACCGCTTGGGCGAGGGTCAGGCCCACAAAAAGCAGAAAGAGGTATTTCAAGGCAAAAAAGGAATGGCCCGGAGGTTGACCTCCGGGCGTTGGAGGGTGAGGCGGGAGTCTTTGGGACGGCCGCCTGATCTTAAGGTTTGCCGTTACAGTTTGCAGGTTGAGGACAACTCGGAGTCCCCGGCAATGGCCGCTTCGGTCCCGGCCAGCACTTGGGCGGAGTTGGTGGCGCTCCCAAAGATCTGGTCATAGTGACCCATGGTCACTTGGGCAAACCTTGCGGAAGCCTTGTCACAGCCCATGACTGCTGCATAGGCGACCAGGAATTCTCCTTGCCCTTGGGCCATTTCTTCCGAAAGGATCAAGTGGTTTTGGGCCACAAACACGTCTTTTTGCCGCTCCAGTTCCACCGACTTGTTGACATCGCAGTTGGAGGTCCCCGAAGTCATCCCGAAGGTTTGGCTGTAAGAGGAGCCGTTGGTGGTCATGGCGCTCAGGTGGCTGATCAGGCCGCTCTGGCCTTTCCACACTTGGCTGCCCAAACCGCAACCAGAAGTTCCATCGGCAAAGGCGTTGGAACCGAGAAACAAAGAGCCGAGCAGCAAAAACCCTAGTCCGATTTTTTTCATGACCCTACCTATGGTTAAAATTTAAAAGGATGAAAGCAAGAGAACCTGGGAATTGGGTATCATTTTCCCGGGAGAGAAACAAGATTTTTCCGCTGCCCGGTCCCTGGCCAGGGCGGCGATAGGCCAATTTCCCAGGGTTTACCAAAGATGACATTGGTGAAAAATCTTACAAACCAAAAGCCCCTGCTGGCATAACATAAGGAATATTGAATACTTGGGGAAAGAATCCCCAAGTCGCCCAATCTCTGGTTTGGGCCGGTCGCTTGGCGGCCAACAACCCTTTTTGAAGAGCCCCGATGTTCTCCCTAACGAAGCCTGTGATTGTTGCTGCGGTTTTGGCAGTTGGCCTGGTCGGCCTTTCCGGTTGCGAAAAAAAGCAGGAAAACCAAGCTGCCGCACCGGCTGCGGCCACCAAGCCCGCCGACCCGTTGGTGGCACAAGCGGCGGCGGTCTTTGCCCCCTTGCCCGACAGTCCCCCGGCCCTGGAAGGCAATCCGGCCACCGAGGCCAAAGTGAGCTTGGGCAAAATGTTGTTCCTGGACCCTAGGCTTTCCAAAAGCCAGTTGATCAGCTGCAACAGTTGCCACAACCTGGGTCTTGCCGGGGCCGACCTCCAGGCCACCAGCACCGGCCACAAATGGCAGCAGGGACCCAGGAACGCCCCGACGGCGATGAACGCAGTCTTCCATGTCGCCCAGTTTTGGGACGGTCGGGCCAAGGACTTGGAAGCCCAAGCCAAAGGTCCGGTCCAAGCCGGGGTAGAGATGGGCAACACCCCCGCCCAGGTGGAAGCAACCCTAAAAAGCATCCCCGGTTATGTGGCCGCCTTCGGCAAAGCCTTTGAAGGCCAGCCTGATCCGGTGAGCTTCGACAACATGGCCAAGGCGATTGCCGTTTTTGAAGCCACCTTGATCACCCCCAGCCGGTTCGACCAGTTCCTCAAAGGGGACGCTGCCGCTTTGAACACAGAAGAGAAAGCAGGTCTGACCCTGTTCATGGACAAAGGTTGTTCCAGTTGTCACAACGGGATTGGCGTGGGCGGTGGAGCCTACTTCAAGTTCGGGGTGGTTAATGCCCCGGCCCCGGAGATTCGGCCCCTGGCCGACAAAGGCCGGATGAACGTCACCAAAGACCCGGCGGACGAATATGTCTTTCGGGTGCCGACCTTGCGCAACATTGAGCTGACCGGCCCCTACTTCCACAGCGGCAAGGTGACCGAACTGGGCAAGGCGGTGGAAGTAATGGCCAACGTACAGTTGGGCTTGACGCTCACCGAACCGGAGAAAAGCTCGATCCTGGCCTTCCTCAAAAGCCTGACCGGCGAACAGCCCAAGGTGGAATACCCGGTCCTGCCCGGCTCGACCTCGACCACTCCGTTGCCCAACCTGGATTTGGCCGCCAAGTAGTCAAGTCGCAGAGGGCTTAGGGGCCAGGCCGCCGTTTGGTCTTTTGCCCCTGGTCTGGGATTCTGGCCCCACTCGGATCGTTCCGGGTGGGGCTTTTTTTTTGGGCTCTGGGGGCCAACGGAGTTTTCCCGAAACTTGGGTGCACGGGGCTTTTCCTTGTTGATTTACCGGTGATTTTATTACTCTTTTTCGCCTCTTTTTCCTCCTTTGCCGAACCAGCCCTTGTCTCTTGACCCCAAAGCTGATAGGACTGAAAAAAATCTCGTCTAACAGGGGCACTATGTCGAAGAAGAAAAAACAAGCCTTTTCCATCCAAGGCCTAGCCAAAAGGTACGATCTCTGGATTGCGATTTTGGTGTTTTTGTTGATGATCCCCGCCGAACGGGCGGAAGTGCTCTCTTACCTGGAAAACCAAACCCTTTCGATCCGGCACCTGCTCCGCAACCAATACGGCGACCCGGCCAAACGGACCTTTTCCAAAGAAAAAATCGCCATTGCCAACCTGGACGAGCCGTTTTTTAAGGAATATGGCAGCTTCCCTCTGCGCCGTTCGGACGTAGGCAAGATCGTTTCCAACCTCAACTTCCTGGGTGCCAAGGTGGTGGTGGTGGACATGCTGATGGACTTCCCCTCCTCTTATGGGGAAGACCCGATCATCGCCAAGGACCTGAAGTCGGCGGGCAATGCGATTCTGGTTTCGATGCTGCAGGTCCGGGGCGGCAAGATCGAAAAGGTCAACTACCCGACCCAGACCATCAAGGAAGCAACTTTTACCGCCTATTCCAACCACAAGGAAATCGCCGGGATGCAAAACCGGCTGAGGATTTACCCGGAAGCGGCGGCGAAATATGGCGAGTGGCCGGTGGCGGTGTTGGCCTTGGCCCACTACCTGGATGTGGAGCCCAAGCTGGAAATGGGCCACCTGATCCTCAAGGACCTCAACATTCCCCTGGACCACTTCGGTGACCTGCACATCGACTTTTCCCAGCTCCGCTCGACCGACCGGCTTTTGACCCAAGACCCCTTTGTGGGGATCCCGGCTATGGCGCTGCTCGACTTCCATCCCGAAGAGGCGGATGAAGATGAGATTGACGAGCTGAAGTCCCTGGTGGCCGGGAAGATCGTCTTTTTGGGAGACACCTCGGAAGTCAGCCACGACCTTTTTGATACCCTGTCGGGTGAGGTTTATGGGGTCGAGGTCATGGCCCAGGAAGTGGATACTATGCTCAAGGGAGCACCGCTCCAGCCGGCTTCAAGCGGCATGGAAACCGCAGTGCTGCTGGCCTTTATGGTGCTGCTGATCCTGACCCACTTTATTTCGGAACCCAAGTTCCGGTTCCCCATTTTGTTCCTCCTGTTTGCCGGGTACATTGCCTTTGCCTTTGTGGCCTACATCTACTGGGACCTCAACTTTTCGATGAGTTACCTGTCTTTGGCCGGTGTGGTGGGCTTTGCTTCGATCAACATCTATCTGTTCATCCAGGAAAGGAAGGAGCGGAGCTTCATCCAAGGTGCCTTTGGCCAATACCTGAGCCCCAAGGTGATCGAAGCGTTGGTCGAAGACCCGGACAAACTGAGCCTGGGCGGGGAACGAAGGGAGATGACCGCCTTTTTCAGTGACGTGGCCGGTTTTTCTACCATTTCCGAGAGCTTGACCCCCGAAGAACTGGTCAACCTGCTCAACTACTACCTGACCGAGATGTGCGAGACCATCTCGACCACCGACGGTACGGTGGACAAGTTTGAAGGGGACGCAATCATCGCCTTCTGGGGCGCACCGCTGGACCAACCGGACCATGCCAAACGAGCCTGCTGGGCCTCGGTCGAGATGCAGGACAAACTGACCTTGATGCGAGAGGAACTCAAAGCCCAAGGGCGACCGATCCTCAAAGTCAGGATGGGGGTCAACACCGGCCCCATGGTGGTCGGGAACATGGGCAGCAAAAGCCGGATGGACTATACCATCATGGGCGATGCGGTCAACTTGGCCGCCCGTCTGGAAGGGGCAAACAAGTTTTACAAAAACTACTCCATGATCTCGGAGAACACCTACGCTCACGCTAAGGACTTCATCGATGTCCGGGAATTGGACCTGATCACCGTGGTGGGCAAGGACATTCCGATCACCGTTTATGACCTGATGGGCAAGAAAAACACCGTCTCCGGCTCCAAGGCCCAGTTGGTGGAGCTTTACAACAAGGGGTTGGCTCTCTACAAGGCCAAGAAGTTTAAGGAAGCCGGAGAGTTTTTTGCCCAGGCCCTCAAGGTGATCCCCGAAGACGGACCGAGCATCACCTACCTGGAACGGTGCAAACAATTGCTCACCCACCCCCCGGCTGCCGATTGGGACGGGGTTTGGAGGTTGACCGAAAAGGGTTGATTCTTGGACCCCTTTCGTTTGCCCCTTTCCGATCCTTCCTTGTTCCTGGACCGGGCCCAAAGGCCCGGTCAGGTTTTTGTTTATCCCACCGAAACCTTTTATGCCCTAGGCTGCTTGGCCAACGACCCACAGGGGGTAGAGGCAATCTACCGGCTCAAGGGCCGCAAGGCCCAAGCTCCTCTTTTGGTGCTGGTCTCCGGCTGGCCGATGTTGCACCGCTTTGTACCTCGGTTGGGGCCGCTCCGGCGGGCCTTTTTGGAACGCCATTGGCCCGGCCCCTTGACCGTGGTTTTGCCTTCGGAGGGGCTGGCTCCGGGGCTGAACCGGGAGGGGAGCGAGGTGGGGTTTCGGTACAGTTCCTATGCGCCGATCCGGGGGCTGATCGAGGCCACCGGCGTGCCCTGGGTCGGCACCAGTGCAAACCGCAGCGGCGAACCTCCACCAGCTAGGCTGAACGAGGCGTTGGAGGCTTTCCCCGGGCAAGTGGAGCTTTGGTTGGACGGAGGAGACTGCCCTGGCGGGCAAGCCTCCACCTTGATCCGGCTCAATGAACAGGCCCAGGTGACGGTACTGCGCCCTGGTGCCTGGGCCTTGCAGCCCTAACCCAGCTTTATTGCGGCACTGTTGAGCGGCAGAGCCGGGGAGAACCCCCGGCCCCGGTCTTCTATCAGAGGTACAAGGTGGAGCGGATCATCTCGATCAGCACTCCGTTGTTGACCGGTTTGGCCAAGGTGTTGTCCGCCCCGGCCTCGAAGGCTTCCTGGTTGCGGCTGCCTTCTCCGGGTGCGGTCAAAGCGAACAGCGGGCGGCTGTAGCCCAGTTGCTCCTGCTCTAGGGTCCGCAAGCGGCGGATCAACTCCACCCCATCGGTACCCGGCAGCCCCAAGTCCACCAAAGCCAAGCTGAAGCCGCTTTGTTTGTAAGCCTCCAGGGCCTCCTGGGCGCTTTGAGCAAACCGGACCTTGTAGCCCTCTTCTTCCAAGGCCGAAACCATCAACTGGACCTCGGCCTTTTTGTCGTCCACCACCAACACCGAGGTTTGCGGCTCGGCGCTTTCTTCGGCCAGGTTGTCGTCCCACCGGTCCATCAAACGCATCAAGATGGGGTAAAACTCGGCCGGTTTGACCGGCTTGGAAAGCCTGGTGATCCAACCGCTGACCAAGTCTGCCGGAGGTTTGGGCAAGCCTTGCCGGTCCGAAAGCCAGACCAGGGGGACTTCTTCGGTGTAGTTGCGCATCTCCCGCACCTGTTCTTCCAAATTGGAACCGGCGGCCAGAGCGTCAAAGATCACCAAGTCGGCCTTACGAATCCCCAGGTTGTTGGCGCTGATCACCTTTTGCAGTTCCAAGGGGTTGCGCAGCCACTGGGGCTGAGCCCCCCAAATGAGGAGATACTTTTGCAGTGCCTGCCCAAAGGCTTCGTTGGCAACGATCAAAAGAATCTTGGCTCCCGAAAGGTCCCGGACCAGCCGTACCCCTTTGGTTTGCGGCTCCGGCTGCAATTCGCAGCGTAAGGTAAAGGAGAACTGGGCCCCTTTGCCCAGCTGGCTGACGATCTTGATGCCGGTACCCATTATTTCGGCCAGACCATTGGCTAGCTTGAGGCTCAAGGCGATCATCGCCCCTTCCTTGCTGGCCACCTTGCCCTTTTGGGTAAGCAGAGTCTTGAGGGCCTGCAACTTGGCTTCGCCGATTCCTTGGCCGCTGTCTTTGACGGTAAACCGCAGTTCCACGATGCCGCTTTGTTGGCTGACCGCGGTCACCTCAATCCAGACCTCCCCCTTGGAAGTGTAGTCGAGCCCATTTTCCAACAACACCGAAAGCACCGTCTCCAGCCTTCTGGGGTCGCCGACCAAGGCGTTGGGGACATCGGCGTTGGAATAAACAAACAGCTCCACCCCCTTTTCTTGGGCCGCCGGGCTGAAACGGTCGAGCAGCCTCGAAAGCAACCGTTTGAGGTCAAAGGGATGTTCGGCCATCTGCACTCCCCCAGACTCGACCCTAGAAAGCTCCAAGGCCCGAGTGAGTTTGCGGCTCAGCCGCTCGCCCATCAGGTTGAGGGTGACCAGCCAAGGCCGACGGTCCTGGCCGGGGGCTTCATCCAAAAGCCTTCTCGAAAGGTTGGCCACCGCTTGGGCGGGGACCTGTACTTCCAGGCCCAAGGCGGATAGGTAGTCCCCCCGGAGCTTCGCTTCGGTAGAGAGCCGTTCCTGGGTTTGGTAACCACTTGAAAGACTTCCGGCCACCGTGGTTTTGGCCGGTAGGGGCGGTGCCACTTCCAAGGAGATACGGGTCAAAAGGGTGCGAGGCCCATGGGCGGTGACCTCGGCAAAACCCCAGTCCGATTCGATCAACTGGCCGTCCTTGCGTCTAGCCTTCAAGGTGCGCTCTGGGGGCAGCTTGTTGCCCGGATTGAGCGCCAAGAGCAGCTGCTCCTTGATCTTGTCGTGCTCTCCCAAGAGCAGGTCGAGGCTCCGGCCCCGAAGCTCTCCGGCGGGATAACCAAAGGCTTTTTCCGCCGCCTTGTTGACCCTTTCGATCATCCCGGCCCCGGTCAGAAGCAACATCGGTTGCCCGGCTTCGGAGAAAATGGTTTCAAACCGGCCTTCCAGTCGTTGGCAGGCGTTGGTGGCCCAGTGGGTTTCGAGCAGGGAGGCCACTTGGGCCAGGATGGCTTCGCACCAGTCCACCCGCTCTTGGTCCCAGGTGAGGATCTGGTCGCTGTAAAACTCCATCACCGTGACGATTTCGCTGCCCACCTTGACCGGGAAGCCAATAGCGGTACGTATCCCAAAGTCGTAGTTGATCTTGGTCCGGGCAAAGCTGACATCATGGGTGATGTCTTCGATCCAAACGATCTTTTCATGGGCCAAAACCCGGTCCATCAGGGATTCGCCGGACTGGAAGTTTCTGGAGCTGGCCGCTTGGGTAAAACTTTTGTGCTTGCCCGGCTCCAGTTCATACCAAAGGTTGGCCAGCGCCTCTTGGCGGCTTTCGTCGGGCAGGGTGACGTGGGCCAAGGGCCAGTGGGTGTACCGGCAGATTTCCTCTAGGGCTTTGACCAAGGCTTCCTTGACCCCCTTTTCGGTGCGGACCTCCAAAAGGGTGGAACGGTAGCCTTCGGCCCGTTTGCGCCAAAGGTCCCGGTCCGCTTGGTCCTTCTCCAGCCACTGGGCGAGCCGGAAAAAGCCCCCGGCAACCGCCAGGGTCAGGACCAACAGCAAGGCCAAAAGCCCCAATTCCAGCTCTTCCCCCAGCCAAGAGGCGGAGGATTGGAGGCCGGTCACCTGGAGTTCCATCGGGGCCAAGGGGGTTTCCAAGGTCTGGGAGCGTTTGACCGGTTCGCCGCTGCCCGCCGGTTCCTTGGTAAGCTGAATCTCCCCCCAACTCAGCCGGTAGCCCAGGCTGCCGGGCAAAGGCAGCAGGTTTTTGCCGAAGATCTCCCGAGGGTCAAAAGCCAGCAATAACCAAGTTTCCTCTGCGGCCTCGCCGGTAGGCCAAGCGAGCCAGGAACCCTTTTGGCCGGGTAGGTCCAGGGTCACAAACCTCGGTTTGTCCCCCAGGCTGGTGGGGAACAGGGCGCTGGTCTCCAGGCCCACCAAATTTTCCTGGTTCCGTACGCTGCCGGTGATCACCCAAAATTCTTTTTGTTCTTTGGCCTGGGCCGGTTCCAGTTTCAGGCTGAAGCCTTTGCCCAGTTCGGAGGTGCGCTTTTTGGCCTTCGCCGAGTTCCAATGTTCCAGACGGACCAGTCCTTGGGGGTTGAGTCCCCCTCGGTCGGCTTGGTCAAACAGCGCTTGGATCCCCGTTTCCCCGGTCCCAGCGGCTTTGCCCCACAAGGCCAGAGCGTCCAAAAACCGGGTCTGGGCCTGGGCCGCTTGGGTCAAACCTTTCTCCAGCTGTCCTTGGAGCCGTTGGGTCTGGACCAGATCCCGCTGTTGCCACTGGCTGAAGGCAGTCAGGTACAAGGCGACAAGCCCCAAAAGTAGGCTCAAGAGGGGCAGAATTACTTTTAAGCGCATTCTAACAGTTCTCCTAAAGGCCCTTGGACAGGCTCTACGCTTGTTGCCCGGCGGTCACGGTTTGGACAGCCAAGAGAGTACCAATGATCGTTCGGTGGCAAGGAACTTGGTCCCGTCGATCCGTTTTTCTTTAAAACATTTTCTGACGAAGTGCAGCTTCACCAACCATTCCACCTCGCTCTGGCAGGCCGTCCAATCCTCTTTGTGCTTGAGGTTTTTCAGCCGATTGTACTCCGAAACGGAGGTGAGGTATGGGTGATCCTCGCTCAAAGGAGTCAAGTTGACCATAGGGGTTCGGAAAAAGCTTTTAGGGTGCTGTTGGGTTCCATAGGTGACAAACCCGAATTAGTACGGCTAGATTATTCCTATCCGATTTACCAGACCTAAGGCAACAGAATGAGCCCAATAAGTTCCGCAGCGGATTTGCAAAGCCTACTCTTCCGGCACATCGACAAAATCCTTCAGGTTTGGATTCTGCTCGACGGGCAGGACAAGATCGTCATGTGGAGCAAACCGGCGGAGCAAAACTTCGGTTACTCCAGCGCCGAGATATTGGGCCAGCCCTTTTGCAACCTGCTCCCCCTGCATGCCCCCAACCGGACCGAGTACATCAAGCTGCTGGAATTGGACTCCCACAACGGCTCTTTGATCAACCACCGGACCCAGGTGGTCCAGCGGGGTGGGATTTTGATGGATGTTGAGTTGACCTTGCACGTATTCAAGGAGTCGGAAAACTTCAAGCTGATCACCTTGACCAACATCACCGAAACCGCCGAGTTGCAGCACTACGTCAACAACAAGATGATGGAGCTGGTCGAGCGGTTTCACTTTTTCCACGGCAAGGACCTGACCCCCCAGATGCGGGAGATCTTTGACGCAGTGTTGGTGGCGGTTACCTCCGGGCAGGGGCTGCGGTTCAACCGGGCCTTTTTGCTGCTGGTGGACCAAGAGGACCAGGAACTCAAAGGGGTCCAGGCCATTGGCCCAGCCTCTCGGGAAGAGGCGGGGCGGATCTACCATGAGCTTTCCCAAAGTCCGCCGACCTTGACCAAGATGATCGACCTTTACAAGGCCTCCGAAACCCGGTCGGACACCTGGATCAACCAGCTTTGCCAGTCCATCCGGGTCAGCCTGGGGGACCCGGAGCACCTTTTGATCCAAACCCTGTTTACCCAAAAGTACCAGTTGATCAACGACAGCTCGACCATGGCCGGACACCCGAGCTTCAACCGGTTGCGGGAGACGTTGCAGGTCAGCGAATGCATTGTGGTGCCCTTGATCTGGCACGGACAATCGGTGGGGCTTTTGATTGCCGACAACGCCGTGACCGGCCACCAGATCACCGACACCAACATCAAGGCGATCACCGAATTCGCCAAGACCGCCACCGAAGTGATCGAGACGGTCAAGCTGCTTTCCAAGCTGGAAGAGTCGATCAACTACATCAAACAAACCAACCTGAAGATCAAGGAATCCCAAGCCCAGCTGATGCACCAGGAAAAATTGGCCGCCAAGGGTCAATTGATCGCCCAGATGGCCCACGAGATCAGAGGGCCAATGTCGATCATCGGCGGGTTTGCCCGGCGGGTGTTCAAACGGATCGAACCGGGGGACATCAACTACGACCCGGTCAACCGGATCGTCGAGACCGTTGCCACCTTGGAACTGGTGCTCAACGACATTTTGGACCAGACCCCCAAGGCGGAAGTACTCAAAAACGACTGTGATGCCGCCAAAACGATCAACCGGGTGATCGCCTTGTTGGAAGAAGAGATCCACCTGCGCCGGATCTCGGTAAACATCAACGTGAAGGGCCACCTGCCCAACATCCGTATCAAAGAACATCATTTGTTCGAGATCATCAACAACCTGGTCAAAAACGCCTTGGAGGCGATGGAAAAAGACGGTTTGCTTTTGATCTTGGCCAATGAGCTGGGTAACATGGTGGTCATCACCATCCAGGACACCGGTCCGGGCATCCCCAAGTCGGAGGAAGCCAAGATCTTTTCGCCCTATTACACCACCAAGGAAAATGGGACCGGGCTCGGGCTGGTGGTGGTGCAAAAGTTAGTTGAAGAGCACAAAGGCATGTTGACCGTCCATTCGCTCCCGGCCAAAGGGACGACCTTCACCATCTCATTGCCAACCGTTAACAAACAAGAGGAGCTATGAACCAACAAAACAGCCGAATCCTGGTGATCGATGATGAAGAGAACATCCGGGAACTGCTCAACCTGGAGTTCACCGACCTGGGCTACCAAGTCCTGATGGCCAACAGTGCCTTCAACGGGTTGCAGATTTTAAAAGACCAAAAGGTGGACCTGGTGATCCTGGACATCAAGATGCCCGGAATGGATGGAATCGAGGCCTTGGAGAAGATCATCAGCACCCAACGGGGCCTGCCGGTGATCATCCATTCCGCCTATTCCCACTACAAGGACAATTACCTGACCTGGAGTGCCACCAGCTACGTGGTAAAAAGTGGCGACCTTTCCGAATTGATCGAAAAAGCCCAAGAAATCTTGGCTTTAAAACAAGAGGAATAACATCATGTCCTTAAACAGCGAAAATATTCTTACTTTTGTGCTGGCCGGCGGTAAGGGCAGTCGGCTTTATCCCCTGACCCGTGACCGGAGCAAACCGGCGGTGCATTTTGCCGCCCGGTTTCGGATCATCGATTGGGTGCTTTCTAGTGCGGTCAACTCCGGGTTGCGGCACACCTATGTTTTGACCCAGTTCAAAAGCCTGTCCTTGGAAAAGCACCTGCGGATCGGTTGGAACTTCCTGGCCCACGAGCTGGGGGAGTTTATCCAGGCGGTCCCGGCGCAACAGCGGATCTCCGAACAATGGTACTCCGGCACCGCCGATGCGATCTTCCAAAACCTCCACCTCCTAGAAGACCACCGGCCCGACCATGTCTTTATCCTGAGCGGCGACCACATCTACAACATGGACTTCAATGAGATGTTCCGTAAGCACGTGGAAACCAACGCCGACCTGACCCTCTCGGTCCTGGAGTTGCCCAAGACCGAAGCCAGCGAGTTTGGGGTGCTCACCATGGAAGAGGATGGCCGGATCACCAGCTTCATCGAAAAGCCCCAACATCCTTCCCAGATTCCCGGAGCAGGGCCGGTCTGCCACATCAATATGGGGATTTACATCTTCAAGACCGCCGCCTTGGTTCGGGAGCTGGCCAAGGATGCCAGGGAAACCTCGGCCCACGACTTCGGCAAGAACATCATCCCCGGCATGTTGGTGGATGCCAACGTCCAGGGCTTCAACTTCGTCAAAAGCAAGTACGGCCAATACTGGCGGGACGTGGGGACCATTCGGTCCTACTATGATGCCAACATGGAGTTTTTGAACCTCCGGGGCGAAGATTCCCTGGTCAAGTCCAATTGGAAAATTCGGGGGGTGGGCGAGCAGATGCCCAGCGCTTATTTGGAAAAGGTGGAGATGGTTAATTCCACCATCGGTTCAGGCTCCATCATTGCTCCTTGCAAGATCACCAACAGCTTGATCGGCCGGAACGTGCAGATCGGCAAGGGGACGATGATCGAAAATTCGATCATCACCTCCAACTGCCGGATCGGCCAGGGCTGTACGATCAAAAATGCCATCCTGGACGACAAGGTGGTGATCGGGGACAACCGAGAGATCGGGGTGAACCTGGAAGAGGAAAAGAAGGTGTTCTTCATCTCCGATGGGATTGTGGTTTTGCCCAAGAACTTCGAGTACTGACCCCGCTTTATGGCCAAAAAGGATCGGTTCGACTCCACCCCGGAACACCAAAGGCTGATCCGCAACCGGGTCGGCTTGGTGGTGGTTCTGGGGCTGGTGACGGTGGCGCTTTTGTCCCTCAACTTCTATTACCGGGAGTTCCAGGACTGGAAGACCTTCGAGAACAACCTGGACCTGCTCCTTTTGATCAACCTCAATGCGGTCTTGTTGCTGCTGGCGATCTTTTTGATCCTGCGCAACCTGATCAAGTTGATCTACGAGCGCAAGCGCAAGAAACTGGGGTTTAAGCTCAAGTCCAAATTGACCTTGGGTTTCGTTTTGGTCAGCTCCCTGCCGATGGTGCTGTTCTTTTTTATCGTCAACGGGCTGTTGCGCAACAGCCTGGAAGGTTGGTTCCGGGGGGAATATGCCCGAGCCTTCGGCAACACCAACCAAGTGCTGGAGCAGTTCAGCGCCAAACGGGAAAGCTTCCTGCTCAACCTGGGCGGGGTGATTATCGAAGATTACCTGAACCCGGCCAACAAAACCCTCAAGACCTCTCCTCTGACCCGAGACCTGTGGTTCAAGAGAAATCTGGAACGTTTCCAGATCGACGGATTGGCTCTGTACGATGCCAACTTCGAGTTGGTCGGCCATTGGATCGGGGACCCAAAAAACGAGGACCTCTGGAAACCGTTGCCGCCGGTGGTGGGGCAGACCGAGGGGGTGAAGATGACCCCTTTGACCACCCAGCTGGACCGGGCCCAGATCAAACGGGTGCTGATCCCCTTTCGGGAAGGGGAGCAGCGGCGGGTACTGGAGGTGGCCGAGATCCTCAAGGGCACCTTTTACAGCGACCTGAAACGGCTGCACAAAAATCTCCAGGAACACGCCCAGCTCCAGGCGGTGGAAGACCCGCTTCGGACCTCCCTGAGCACCTACCTGCTGTTTTTTACGGTTTTGATCCTGTTTGGCGGGACTTGGTTTGGGTACTACCTTGCCCGGAGCATCGTCGAGCCGATCGAGATTTTGGTGGAAGGGACCCGAAGGATTGCCAAGGGCGACCTGGACTTTCAGATCAACCTGCAAGAGGAAGACGAGATCGGCCTTTTGCTTGAAAGCTTCAACGTGATGACCAAGGAGTTGCAACAAAACCGCAAGTCCCTGGCCGCTAGCCGAGAAGAGTTGGTGGAAACCAACCGGCAGCTGGAGGAGCGCAACATCTTTGTGGAATTGGTGGTCCAAAACATCCAAAACGGGATCTTTCTGATCGACAACTCCGGTTACATTAAGGGGATCAACCCTTATCTGGTCAGGCTTTACCAGATCAAGGCCGCCAAGGCGGTGGGCAAGCACTACAAGTCGGTGCTCTCCAAGGAGCAGACCGGGCTCTTGGAAGCGATGATCACCCAGTTGGAAAGTTCGGGGGACCAAGAGGTCAAGCAGGAAGTCCACCTGATGCAGGACAAAAAGGCGATTCACTTGGCCCTGGAGTTGTTTGCCCTGAGGACCCCCAAGGAAGAGCCGCTGGGCAAGCTTTTGGTGGTCAACGACCAAACCGAGATCGACCGCAGCACAAGGGCCCGGGCTTGGCAGGAAGTGGCCCGGCGCATCGCCCATGAGATCAAGAACCCCCTGACCCCGATCCAACTTTCCGCCCAAAGGATCCGGCGCAAGTACCTGGAAAATGTCAAGGAAGGGGAACTGCTCGACAGTTGCACCAACACCATCATCAAAGAGGTCAACCATCTCAAGAACATGGTCAATGAGTTTTCCAAGTTCGCCCGGCTGCCGGAGATCAACCCCACCTTGTGCAACCTCAACCACATCCTCAACGACGTGGTGGCCCTGTTCAAGCCGGGCTTGCCCAAAGGGGTGAAGATCACCTTCGACCCCAATTCGGAGGTCCCCGACACTCTGCTCGACCAAGAACAGCTCAAACGGGTTTTCACCAACCTGATCGACAACGCCATTGCCGCCCTCAAGGACGAACCTTCCGGGCTGATTCAGTTGCGCAGTCACTTTTCCAAACTGCTCAAGACCCTGGTCATTGAGATCGAAGACAACGGTTGCGGCATTCCCGAAGAGATGATCCCCCGGGTGTTCGACCCCTACGTCACCACCAAAAAGGAAGGGACGGGCTTGGGACTGGCGATCGTGCAGCAGATCATCTCAGATCATGGTGGATTTATTCGGTTGGAAAATATAGAAAAGGGAACCAAGTTCAGCATCGAATTGCCGGTTTGATCCGCACCCAATCCCGCACCGCCGTGCCCGAGCCAAAATAGACCAGATGTCCGAACAAATCCTGATCGTTGATGACGAAAGCTCCATCCTAGAAGCCCTCAAGGGGATCCTGGAGGACGAGGGTTACACCTGCACCCTTTGTTCCTCGGCCAACCAGGCCATTGAGCTGTTGGAGGAAGAGGCTTTGGACTATTACAGCGCCGCCTTGGTGGACATCTGGATGCCGGGGATGGACGGGTTGGAGCTGGTCGATTGGCTGCGGGAAAACGGATTTTTGATGCCGGTGGTGGTGATGAGCGGCCACGGCACCATTGAAACCGCCGTCAAGGCTACCAAAAAGGGGGCCTACGACTTCATCGAAAAACCCCTGTCTTTGGAGAAGGTGCTGCTGATCCTCAAGCACGCCTTGGGGGAAGTGGCGTTGCGCCGGGAAAACCAAGAACTCAAGCGGAGGGCGGAGTTTTCCGACACTGAAATCATCGGCCAATCCGCAGCCATCAAAGGGGTGCTCGAACAGATCGATCAGGCGGCCCCCAGCGATGGCTGGGTCCTGATCCGCGGGGAAAACGGCACCGGCAAGGAACTGGTGGCCAAACAGATCCACCTCAAAAGCCGCCGCAAGGACAAACCCTTTGTGGCCCTCAACTGTGCCGCCATTCCCGATGACCTGATCGAAACCGAGCTGTTTGGCCTGGAGAAGGGGGCCTTCAAAGGGGCCACCAAACGCAAGTTGGGCAAGTTCGACTTGGCCCACGGGGGAACCCTGTTTTTGGACGAGATCGGGGACATGAGCCTCAAGACCCAGGCCAAGATCCTGCGGGTTTTGCAGGAACAGAAGTTTGAGCGGGTCGGCGGCACCGAGACCCACCAGGTGGATGTTCGGGTGATCACCGCCTCCAACAAGGACCTGAACGAAGAGATTGCCAAGGGCAAATTCAGAGACGACCTCTACTACCGGCTCAACGTGATCCCCATCGAAGTCCCCCCCTTGCGGGACCGAGCCGAGGACATTCCGATCCTGATCAACTTTTTTATCGACCAATTCACCTATTCTGGCGACTTCGCCAAAAAGGAAATCGGCACCGAAGCCTTGGCCTCAATGAGCCGCTACCACTGGCCGGGGAACATCCGGGAGCTGAAAAACATTGTCGAGCGAATGGTGATCATGGTCAAGGAGCCGGTCATCGAAATCAAACACGTGCCGCCGGTGGTACGGCTCTCCAACGCCGAGGTGATGCAGGTGGGTGATTTGCCCAGCCAGTTGGAACCGGCCATGGCCAAATTTGAGGCCCAGTTTCTCCATTCCAGCCTCTTAAAAAACAGCTGGAACCTGGACCAAACCGCCGAGAAATTGGGGCTGGAGCGGCAGACCTTGATCGATAAAATCAAACAATACAGCATTATGGTCCCGAATCGGTGAGTTTTTGGCGCAAGATTTTACGGCCTTGAATTCTTCGGCAAAATCCACTATTATGGCCCTGCCGCAGCCATCCTGACTGCCTGAATTCGCCCTTTGCCGTCCCCTTTTTTGCCAGGGGCTTTTGGCGCAACGTGGCCCGGTTCTTTGCGACTCTTAAGCCCCGCAAGGGTTTGGGATCGACTTTGGAGTTGATTAGATGCTCAAAGGCCTTTTAAAAAGCAGCGAAGACAAGATCAAGGAAAAGGTTGAAGAACACTTGGCCGAGGGGCTGAAGCTCCTGGGCGACAAGTTCTACAACCGGGCCATGATGGCGTTTGACAAGGCCATGGAGCTGAACCCCGAAGAGGTTTACCCCAGGATCAAAAAAGAACTGGATGAAGCTGCCGCCACCGGACAACTCGAAGCCGCCCTCTCCTTGGGCATGAACCTGATCAAGTCCAACAACCAGGACTTTGAATTGGCCAACAAGCTGGGCAACTACGCTCGGGAACTCAAAAACTACACCCAAGCCGAAAGTCTTTACAAGTTGGCCCTTAAAGTCAAAAAAGACTACATGCCCGCCTTTTACAACCTTGCCGCCTCTATGGCGCGGGTCGAAAAGTACGACGATGCGGTGCAGTCCTCCTTGAGTTCCTTTGATGCCATCGACGACTTCATCTACCCGGACTACCAGGGGGAAGACAAGTTGATCGAACGGATGACCCAACAGATCACCGAGTCCATTGATTCCGTGCGGACCGCTCGGTTGCAGGAATTAACCATGGCCCAGGAAAAGAAAACTGCCCAAGGGATGGTGGTTGAGGCTTCCGACCTGGGCTTGCAGATCCGCCAGCTCAAGGACCTGCCCAAATCCGCCCAACCGGCAGACCTGATCGACGAGTTCAAAAAACAGATTGAGTTGGACCCGGACCACAGCAAAAACCACTTTTACAACTTGTCCATCTACGCCTTGATGACCGGTAAACTGGTGGACGCTGAAGAGGCGCTCAACCGCATTTCGATCAGCGACTTTGAATACTACGACCTGCTCAAGGCCATTTTGATCGCCAAAAAGGGGGACTTGGATTCGGCCATCAACCTGATCAGCAAAAACCTGGGGGAAAACGAATACAACCGGCTTTTGAACGTAAACCTGGGCCTGCTCTACCGCAGACAGGGGAAAAAGTTCCTGGCCGCCAAGTACCTGATCAAGACTGCCGCCTTGCTGGAAAAATCGGGCGGCATCTACTCCATGCGTGAGTTGGTCCGGTTGGCCCATGAAAGTTACGACGCAGGTTCGTTCAAAAAAGCGCTCAACTTCTACCAAATCGCTTCTTCCGAGATCCCCGAACCCAAACTCTGGGAACGGTTGGGGACCTTGTACATCGAGATGAAGAAGTATGACGATGCGATCAAGACCTTCCGGCAACTGCAAACCTATGAGCCGGACTCCCCGGTGGCGATCGAAAAGCTCAAGGAGATCCACGACTACTACGCCGAGAAGGGCAAACAACTGCTGGAAGAACGAAAGTTCAAGCCTGCTTCGGATTATTTCCACAAGGCCCTGGGGGTGTTGAGGTTGCCCGAGACGGTCAAGACGGCGGCCATTGTTTATGGCCAGCTCAAACAGTCCGACAAGGAAGAAGAGCTGCTTGATGAATACGCCGCCCTGGTCAAGGCCGCCAAGGACAAGGAAACCGAGGTGGAACGGCAGAAACTGATTGCCGAAGGCAAGGCCTGGATGGCCAAGAAAAACTACCCCAAGGCAATTGCCGCCTACGAGTCCGCCTTGCGGATGAAGGTGGACAAAAACGTCTTTTTGCAGCTCGCCGCCTTGTACAAAGGCCTCAAAAAGATGGAAGACCTCCACTCCCTTTTAGGCAGATGGGAAAAGATGGTGGAGTACGAAGAAAAGATGAAGCAGTATGAAAAGGAAAAGGTTCGGCAGCAAAACGCCTGACCCCCTTTGGACCGGCCAAAAGCCTGAAGCAACCGGGGCCGGTGTGCCGGTCCCCCCGGTACCCTACCTCCAAACCCAGACCTGCCCATGGCCCTGCCCAAAAAGCCCCAGGGTTTAAAAGCCCAGCTGCTCAGCCTGCTTTCGAGGGCCTCCGAAGAGGCTCGGCTGGCCATGGCCATCGAATTCACCAAGGCCTGCAACAAACTGGACCCGGCCATCAAGGCGGGGGTGCTTTCTACCCCCGGGGGGCTGGTGGTTTACGGCGGGCCGGATTCCCCGTTTAACCGGGTGTTTGGCTACGGAGCGGCAGGCAATCCCTTGGAGGATTTGGCCAGGGTGGAGTCCTTTTATTGGCCCAAACTGGTCCATTTTGACGTGGAATTGGCCCCCCAGGCGGCCTTTGAGGTGATGGAACTCTTAGAAGCCCGGCAGTACCGGCAGGTGGGGGTTCGCCAAATCTGGGCTTGCCCTTTGGAGCCCCTGGACCCGGCCTTTGAGCCGGAGGCGGCCTTTCAGGTTTTGGAGATTGACCCGTTGTACCACAAACTTTGGGTGGAGCTGATCGACCAAGCCTTTGGCCAACCCCTGGGGTTGGGGGCACCGGCCACATTCCAAGCCTTTACCCGGATGCCTTCGGTCAAGCTTTGTCTGGCTTTGGATGAGGGCAGGCCGGTGGGCGGGGCGGCCTTGTTTTTGCGAGGTAACACCGCCATCCTCTTTTGCGCCGGGGTCCTCTTGGAGGCAAGGCACAAGGGGGTCTATCGGCAGCTGATCCGGTCGAGGCTGGCCTTGGCTCAAGCTTGGGGGGCCAACCTCGCCTTGGCCGAAACCGGCCCCAGCAGCCCGGCCATTCCAACCTTACGGAGCCTGGGCTTCACCAAGGTCTGCGAATTGCCCCTTTATGGCCGGAGGAGCTAATGCAGGTATGTCAGGTGAGAGAATATTTATTTTAGGGTCAAGACTAGAACAGCGGGTTTTCTCTGATCAGTTTTAGAAGGATTTTGTTAACATCAACCTTCCGATTGTTATAGCGAAATTCGCACTCCTTCAAATGCAAATAAAATTTTGACTTGGTTATA
>Ga0208375_1001632_pt1 | contig 24167 bp, 29 predicted proteins | sample RifOxyD1_FD_184038 | JGI IMG/M metagenome (GOLD analysis project Ga0208375, IMG submission 184038) | Soil microbial communities from Rifle, Colorado - Rifle Oxygen_injection D1 (SPAdes) | ecosystem: Environmental > Terrestrial > Deep subsurface > Rock core/Sediment | place: Rifle, Colorado...
GAGCCGGTGCCGGCAGATGAGTTGCAAAAAGTAAAAGACTACCTGATTGGTAACATGAAGCTCGACCTAGAGTCCTCCGATAGTATTGCGCAATTCCACGGACTTCAGGAAGTACTAAAGAAAGAGATAAAAACCGCCAACGAAAAGGCCACCGAGATAAACAAAGTCACCGCCCTAGAGGTACAAAACATAGCCAAAGAAATATTCAAAAACGAAGGTATGAATCTAGCCATAGTTGGCCCGGCCAAAAACAAAGCCCCTTTCAGTAAAATATTCAAACTCTAGTTGACAAAATTGTAAAAGCGATGTAGTTTTATAAAAAATACACAAGGCCTTTTGTATGGGTCTTTTGTTGTTTTCCTTGAAAAACCAAACGGAGACAAAACTCTCTTTTTTCCTTACCTTCAAATTTAATAATTATGAGTACCCTGTCGTTCAACTGGTCCACACCCTCAGAAGAAACAGTAGAAGTTGTTCCTGGTTGGGAGCAAGACTATTACAGAAAACCACGCAGGCCAAATTTTAATAACATTCTCGGAGTCGCCGTCGCTATTATTGTAGGTATTGTGGCTTTTCTCGTAATTTCAAACTTTTCGAAAAATGATTTTCCAAAAGAAAAAGAAATTGCAACTGAAAACAAAAAGTCTCAACCTAATTATGAGCAACCCGACCTCGCTCCGAAAACGGAGTACGTGATTACTCAACCAAACCTGAAGCCGAAGAAGTATATTGCCGACTGGCAAATTGCTTCGAATCCCAAGAAGTTTAATGGGAAAATTAAAGGGTTTGGTAATCCTGGCGACGTTACGGACGAGAATTCGTTCGAAGAAGAGGATTGGCAAAACAAGTTGGGCCAGATCATCCTTCACGTCAAGGAGCTTAGGCAGAAAGATGTCTTGTATCATCCTAGCGTTTTAAAAGAGATGAACACTGTTGTGCTCATTGAAATTATCGAAATGTGCACTCGGCACAACGTCAATGTAAATGAAATTCTATCCGAAGCGCTCGGGAAGAATTTCGTGATGTATGTTATTTTCGTTCGCAACAGGGCAGGCGATATACATGCTGTTTTCCTTTTGTTGCCACCAGATATAAGCAACCCAATGCTGGAGATGTGGGAATATGCAGACGGCCTGAAAAGTGATTTCATGGGGTATATGAAAATAAAGGGTAGCGACCCCAAGTTCGCAAACAGTTTCCTTATTATAAGGGAGTATGGTTTTGTATTGAATCTGTTGTACAAATATCAATGGGAAATATTCAAAAATCTAAAAGAGCTTTTAGATCCAATATTTTTCGAAGATGGACTGGTTCCGGTAACCCAGCCACTTCCGGCAGCAGAGCCAAGTTTGAACTGATGAAATATCAGTAAATCAAGATATAAACGAACCGGCACCGAGCATCAAGCTCTGTGTCGGTTTTGTTTTTTTATGTTACCCGGTAGTGAGTTTTACCAAAGCGCAATTCGCGCAGATTTTCAATCTGCATTGGTAAAATCTACTACTGGGTGTTATGATGTTGGTATGTTTGGAGAGGGCAGTACAACCAAAATTTCTATATCCACCGGCACGATGATACGGGCGGTGTTGGTAGGTGTCGGGGTGTATTTGTTTTGGTTCTTGCGTGACCTACTGATGGTGGTTTTCACCGCTATCATTTTTGCTTCTTTTGTAGAATCAACCATCCCGTATTTTAAAAAGATACGGATCGGACGACTGCTCGGGGTGATCATATTTTATGTGGTATCCTTGCTGATTTTTGCAGCGTTATTTTATTTGTTTGCACCACTCCTCATTACCGAGGTTTACAATTTTGCTACTTTTCTTTCTTCCTATATTCCTGATTTCAACTTCTTGGATTATTTCCAAAGCAAGGAATTTGCCGGCGCTAAAGACGTAGTGAACAAGCTTTCAGATAACTTGTCCGTAGGGTCACTCCTCGAAATATCTAAAAGCTTTATCAACAACCTATCTAGCGGATTCTTCCAGACCCTGGCTTCAGCCTTCGGAAGCATATTTAACTTCATCCTCATCATCGTCATATCTTTTTACTTATCAGTACAGGAAAAAGGTATCGAAAACTTCCTCCGCATTGTGTTGCCAGTGTCAGTTGAAGACTACGCCGTTGATTTGTGGGAACGCTCACAAAAGAAAATTGCTTATTGGATAAAAGGGCAGATGTTCCTCGGTCTCTTGGTGGCGGTCCTTACTTATTTGGTCCTTTCTATTTTAGGTATTCAATACGCACTCCTCCTGGCTATCATTGCCGGCGTTATGGAGCTCATACCATATGGAGTAATACTCGCTTTGGTTCCAGCAGTTTCATTTTCTTATATATCTGGAGGGTTGTCCTCGGCATTGTTGGTGGCTGGAGCATACTTGATCATTCACCAATTTGAAGTTTTCCTCTTCACACCGCTGATAGTAAAGCGAGTAGTCGGGCTCTCTCCTTTGGTTGTTATACTGTCGGTCCTGATTGGTTTCGAGCTCGCGGGTATTTGGGGAGTAGTGGTTGCTATACCGATTGCGGTAATTGTCATGGAAATCATGAATGATTTGGAAAAGAGGAAAACCATAGTTCGAGCTTCGGTAGGAGACAAGAAATAACATGCAAGAAAACAAAGTAAATCAGAGTAAAAGTTTTTATATTACTACTACACTGCCGTACGTGAATGCCGAACTGCATTTAGGGCACGCGCTCGAGTTTATCCGCACGGACGCCATCGCCAGGTACAAGAAACTCGCAGGCTACAATGTTTTTTTCAACACTGGTACAGACGAACATGGTTCCAAGATTTACGAAAAAGCAGTAGAGAGTGGTTTAGACCCGCAGGCTTTCGTCGATCAAGGATTCGAAAACTTCAAAAGAAGTTTGAAGATGTTTGGGGTAACAGATGAGGTGCATTTTATTCGGACCACCGACTCAAACCACATCGCCTCTGCGGAAGCGTTTTGGAATAAAGTAAAAGAAAACGGATTTATTTATAAAAAGAATTACGCCTCAAAGTATTGCGTCGGTTGTGAGAGTGAGAAGACAGATTCAGATTTGAATGAGAATGGCGAATGCCCCGACCATCCAGGGCGAGCGCTTCAGATAATAGAAGAAGAAAATTATTTCTTTAAATACAGCGAATTTGGTCCCAAGCTTTTGGAACTGTATGCCAAGCGCCCAGACTTCGTGATTCCAGAATTTCGTTTCAACGAAGTCAAAGCTTTTATCGAAAGGGGACTACAGGATTTTTCTATATCTCGATTAAAAAGCAAAATGCCATGGGGAATACCAGTACCAGGAGACGATGAACACGTGATGTATGTCTGGTTCGACGCCCTGACAAATTACATCAACACCCTAGGCTGGCCCTCCTCCGCTAAAGTTTCGGAGGGCGCAGCCTCGGAAGATTTATTTACCAAGTTCTGGGTAAACGGCACACCAACCCAGTACTGTGGAAAGGACAACACTCGTTTCCAATCCGCGATGTGGCAGGCCATGCTCATGGCCGCCGGAGTGCCAAATTCGCACCAAATAGTAGTGAACGGTTTTGTGATGGGTGAGGGCGGGGTAAAGATGTCTAAGACCTTGGGCAACGTAGTCAACCCCAAAGAAATCGTCGACGAATACGGCACCGAGGCCTTGCGTTATTTTATGCTTCGGGAGATATCTGCGTTTGAAGACAGCCCTTTCTCGCGTGACCGTTTCAAAGAAGCCTACAATGCCAGCTTGGCCAATGGGCTCGGAAACTTGGCTTCACGCATACTGACTCTTTCAGAAAAATATTTGGACAAATGCCCACCCATTCCAGAAGTGTCGGATTTCAGTGAATACTTTGCTTTGTATGAAACTTTTGATTTCAAAAAGGTGATGGACTACATCTGGAGCGAAGTGGAATCCTTGGACAAATTTATCCAAGAGACAGAACCGTTCAAGGTCATAAAAACAGATGAAGCAAAAGGCAAGGAACTCATAACCACTATGGTCACCCGCCTTTACCAAATAGCCCGCATGTTAAACCCAGTCATGCCAGAGACAAACGAAAAGCTAAAACAACTGATCAAAGCCAACAAGAAACCCGAAGCCCCACTCTTTTTAAGAAAAGATTGATATATGAAAATCCGAGAACCATTTGTAGTTTTTACTAACTTGGTGTTCATTATCCCTTTATATTTTGCCCTCGTGCAACAGGCATATTTTTATGCGGGAACTATTTTTGTAGTTTTCTTATTTTCTTCTATATTTCATATAACCAAACCACCTGGCACAGTCTGGCCCAGCGAAGTATATAAATTAAACAAGACACAAAAGCTTTTTCTGCGAGTGGACGAAGTCCTGGCTTACTGTTTGATATTTTTTAACATGTACATCTTTTGGTTGAGCAATTTTCCCTTGTATTTTTGGTATGCTGCAGGTATTGGTTTCATCGGCCTTGTTTTTCTTTACTTTCCAAAACAGCAAAACAAATATGAGTTTTTCCATGGCACTTGGCACCTGCTTTCAGGGTTGGTAACTTTGTTTGCGGTATTGTCATTAGCAGTTTGATATAAATTAACGGAATAACCTTAAGGAATAAAGGTATTTTTAGTACACGAAATAAAATGGGGCCTTTTGTGTAATACTATGATGTATGGTCCTTACTGAAAAAAGTGACGAGGAAATAGTGGATTTGGTCAAGACCGGAAACCAAGAAGCCTTTGCTGTGCTGATCGACCGATACATAGAGAAGATAAAAAGATATGGCCGTCGGTTTGTCTACGAGAAAAGCAATCTAGATGATCTGGTACAAGACGTTTTCATCAAAGTGTATAGCAACATACAAAGTTTTTCTTCTGATCGAAAGTTTTCTCCTTGGATTTACCGAATTGCGCACAACGAGTTTGTAAATGCTATAAGGAAAAAAGCCTACGAAAATCTGATCCCAGTAGATTTTGATACTTTTTTGCCACAGGTATTAGCCAAAGAAAGCCCAGCTGATGATTTTGATTTCAATTTACTTCGTGAATCCATTGAAAGAAGCTTGGCGGATTTGGATGTGAAATATCGTGAAGTTATAGTTCTGTATTTCTTTGAAGAACTGGATTATAAAACCATAGCCGACATATTGGCGATACCGGTAGCGACAGTAGGGGTGCGACTCAAGAGAGCTAAAGAAAAGTTAAAAGTATTATTAGCTAAAGAAAACATCTAATGGAGCAAAAATTAAAAGATATAAAAGTCGATATAGTTAATTACATAAAAACCAACAAGGTTACGATGAAACCACGCTGGCATTTTATACTCTTTGCACTTTTACGAGTGATTGCTGTGGTTGTGGTTTTCGTATCTATTCTGTATTTGGCTAGTTTTATTACGCTAGTGATGCGCGAACATGAATTGTTTAGAGCATTAGGTTTGCGTCCACAGAGCGTGCACGGATTTATGCTCAGTGTTCCTTGGTTTCTGGTGGTGCTTTCTCTGATCTTGCTCGTTTTGCTTGAAGTTCTAACTCGCAAGTTTCAGTTTGTTTACCGTCGCCCGATAGTGTATTCGATCTTCGCACTTCTTGTATTAGTGTTAGTGGTTGGAGCAATAGTTCGCGAGGTGGACAAAGAATTTCGATTCGCGCGTTTTGGAGAAAAGCCGAATGCTCCGATATTAGGCCCTGTACACAGATACTATCGTGGCGAATTTGGTGAGCGTCCTTTTGTTCGGGGAATGCATAAAAACCCGGATATGAAATCGATGAAATATTTCCCACAATAATTTGTATTACTTTATGCAGGCGATATCACTGCATGTTAAAAATTAATCAATTTAAACTATGAACATGACAAAAAGAAAAATATTAACCTACGGTTCAATCTTTGCTCTCGCTATATTCCTTAGTTCTGGAGTAGCCAAGGCAGATGCATTTTTTGGTGGTAACTTATCTGATGACGAACGAGCTCAAATGCAACAGAAAATGTTTGACGAACAAGCAAACTTGCTCGGCATCTCTGTTGATGAAGTAAAAAATGCTTGGGCCAACGGACAAAACATTTTTGAGCTTGCTAAAGCAAAAGGAATTTCTGAAGATGTGTTAAAGACCAAAATGGAAAAACTCCGTAGTAATCGTATGAAGACTGGGTTGCAAGCCCTTGTTTCCAAGGGGGTTATTACTCAGGCGCAAGCTGATGCTCGTTTAAAGAACATGGAAGCCATGAAGGGTAAAATCGGCAAACACGGCAAGGGTCGTGGCGCGGGCCACATGATGGGCTTGGGCGCAGGGATTTTCTAAAAAAAATTTAATAAGTATTCTTAAACTAGAACCCCCGAAAGGGGTTTTCTAGTTTAGATGTCTTGGTGTAATATGAAGGTATAGAAATGAAATACATAGACATACATTCACATTTAAATTTAAAACCTTTGAAACAGGACGAGGAGAAGGTCATAACCCGTATGGTGGAACACGAAGTCGGGACTATCACCATTGGGGTTGATTATGATACCTCTTGTGAGGCAGTAGCCTTGGCGGAGAAGTATGATTTCGTATGGGCAGGCGTCGGTATGCATCCGACCGACAATACTACCGAGGAGTTTGATGTAAAAAAATACACAGAACTGGCCAAGAGGAGCAGAGTAGTATGTATTGGCGAATGCGGAGTCGACTATTATCGTGACCAAAGCGCCGAAACCAAACAAAGACAGGAAAAGCTTTTTATACAGCATATAGAAATAGCGCTTGCAGTAGGCAAGCCTTTGATGATCCATGCCCGACCGAGCAAGGGGAGTATGGATGCATACAATGATGTTTTAAATATTCTTGAAGAATCCAAGAAGGAGAGTCCAGATTTGCGGGCCAACTTTCATTTCTTTGTAGGGGACATAGAGGTTGCCAAGCGTGCACTAGCCCTCGGGTTTACTATGTCTTTCGACGGGCCGATAACTTTTGCTCGGGATTATGATGAGGTTATAAAATTCCTTCCACTTGAGTCCATCATGGCGGAAACGGATTCGCCCTTTGCAGCGCCAGCGCCGTATCGTGGGGGAGTCTGCGAACCGTACATGGTCACCGAGATTGTGAAAAAAATCGCCGAGATCAAAGGCTTGTCAGCGTACGAAGTCAGAGACCAGATTCTCGATAACTCCCAAAAGTTTTTCATGTTACAATCAATCTAATGCAGAAAGTTTTTAAACGGATTTCAAATTTAAAAAGTCGCCCCATGCGCACGCTCGGGGTAGTAGGAGTTTACGTACTATTTTGGTGTGTTTTTTATGGCAGTCAGATAATCTTGCCAGAGAGCTGGGCTTTATTTATCGCTGAGAAAGCGGGTATATTTATGTCTGTTTACATCTTTGCTCTAGTACCGTTAATTTCTTTTTTCATCCCAGTTTATGTTTTACGTCATATGCGGGCGAAACCCTGGGTTGTCTATTCAATCCATATTCTAATATTGATAGCTTTTTTGGTTGCTTACTTCACGATTTCTCTTCTTCGAATTTATACTTCTGTCGGAGCTGAAGACTTTATAAAGTAGGTTGTTAGAAATGGGGACCTTTTGCTATAATAGAATCTAAGATATCAACGTATTTTTAGCAATATTTTTATGAGAAACTTTTTACTCAAGAATCATTTTTTCCATTTAACTGTAGTTTTGTTCCTGGCTTTTACTGCTTGGTGGATTTCGCTCAATCCCTTTAATGAGAACGTGCTCATGGAGCAAAAGGAAACCTGGTCCGCATTTTATTGGACCTTTGCTGCTTTTGGGGGACTTTTTGGAATTTTTGCCAGTCGGGAGCTCGGTTTCTGGCGCAGTGTTATCGGCCGCGCAGTGCTGGCTTTTTCTGCTGGTTTGCTTCTGCAGGCCATCGGACAAATAATTGATTCTTATTTATCTGCTATCGGTAACGTGTATATTTTTTACCCGTCGATCGCGGAGATTGGTTATACCGGCAGTATCCTGGTCTATATTTATGGATCTTATCTTTTGGCTCGTTATATCGGCATAAATCCATCGGTCAGAAACTTTGCAAAGAGTAGACTCGTTTGGTTCATCCCGGTAGTCATGTTTGCACTTTCGTATTTTACATATTTGCACGGTTACGATTTTGCGAATGCAGAAACTATTCACATCATCTTTGATTTCGGGTATCCGATACTGCAGTCGATTTACGTAGCACTAGCAGTGTATGTGTTGATACGGTCCCGGAATATTCAGGGCGGAGTCTTGCGTCGTCCGATATCTTTTCTCGTTGCTGCACTTATTTTGCAATATATCGCTGATTCATATTTTGTTTACGAGTTTAACCAAGACAAGTGGTACAACGCGAACTTCAATGATTATTTCTACTTGGTAGCTTACTTTGTTTTAGCGCTCTCGATTATTTACATCGACGAGGTTATCCGAGACATCCATGCAAAAAACGAAGGCCTGTCCAAAGAGGCTGGGTTCGAATCTCAGAGCGTAGAGGAACTGAATGTAACATACGTTAATCTGCTTCGAACTATTATCAAAAGCCAAGAAGAAATCATCGGCCCGCTCGCTTGGACCGAAGTTGCGCAGATCAGAAACATTGTTATAAAAGACAAAGAAAATATTGAGCTTGAAATATCCGGCGACCCCAAAGATGCCATCGACGCATTGCTGGAAAAGTTCTTTAAAGTATTTGGCCCGACGGCATTGTACGTAGCCAAGCGCAACACTTACCGCATCACCAAAAATATGCAGTTACACCAGGTCCCGGACAAACTAAGATAGCATCGATGACTTTATTATGTCTTCTGTAATACTTTAAACATATGGAAATTTGGGCAATTTACGCAATCGGTGCATCATTACTTTGGTCTGTCGTTAATATCTCTGATAAATATCTCGTAACTAAATACAAAACCGGCCGGCATACATCCGGTGCCTTGGTATTGTTTTCCAGCCTGATAGGACTCGTGATTTCTCTATTGATTCTTGTTTGGACCGGTGGGCTAGGGAATACACCAACCCCCGACATATTGATATTGTTACTTTCTGGGGCATTGTCGGTGGCGTGGATAATACTTTATCTTTTTTCACTTGAAGTGGAAGACGTCTCCGCGGTTATTCCTTGGTTTTTGACGGTGCCTGTTTTCGGATACATATTCGGGTATCTTTTCTTGGGAGAAGAGTTAACTTCGTTTCAAAAACTCGGATCGCTGATCGTGCTCGTCGGGCTTGTGCTCCTGCAGTTAAATTACCATGGTCAGAAAAAGGTAAGTTTCAAGCCCAAGGTTTTTTGGTACATGATGGTTGCGTGTATCATCATAGCCATCCAGGGGATCATGTTCAAATACGTTACCGTGGTTGACGACTTTTGGATTTCATCTTTCTGGCAATACTTGGGACTCGGGCTTTCAGGGGTTTTGATTTTGATTTTTGTGCCGAAATACCGCCGAGGCTTCACCCACATGTATAAAGTCGGTGGCAAACAAATCCTGACCCTAAACATCAGCAGTGAACTGGTAACCACCGCCGGGAATTTGTTGGCGAGCTTTGCTACACTCCTCGCGCCGGTCACCATAGTGTATTTGTTTGAAAGTTTCCAGCCGGCTTTCGTGCTACTCTTCACAATTTTGGGTACGTTGTTTTTCCCTAAAATAGTCACCGAAAACATTTCAACCAAAGTCCTGGTGCCAAAAATCATAGCTATCGCGGTGATGATTGTCGGCAGTTATATTTTGTTTCTGTAACCTTTCTCACTTGTCGACCCCGCTGTATTCGTTAATTTGTACGTATAAATAACTTTTTTGAGTATTTTTATTCATAAACACGAACTTGTAAAATGAAAATAATTTCCTTAAACATTGAAGGTGATAAACACCTGGATAAAATTATTAAATTTTTAGAAAAAGAAAAAGCGGATATTTTTTGTTTTTCAGAGATTTTTGAGGAAGATATAAAATATATTACACCCCTTATTAATATGCCGTATGTTTTTGCACATGAATGCTATAGATCGTCGATGGTTAAAGATGTTGAAGAATTAAAAACATTCGGTATTGCAATATTTTCTAAAAATATAAAATGGAGTGAAACCTTCTTTCTTATTGGCAACAAAAACCTTATACCAAAGTTTCAAAGATCTGCCGATTTAAAAGAAAAACCACACGAATTATATGTACCTGCAATAATCACAAAAATTGAGTTTAATAATAAGGAATATTTTATTACAAATACGCATCTTACTGTTACAGAACATGGAGAATCGACAGATTACAGTTTTAAACAAGCCACTAAGTTAGTAAGTTATCTAAAAAAATATCCAGAAATGATAATTTGCGGTGATTTTAATTCACCTAGAGGCGGAGGTGTATTTGATTATTTTTGTAAATTTTATAAAGATAATATACCGAAGAAATATAAGACTAGTTTAGATCAAAATTTGCATAGAGTAAAGAATTTAGAATATATGGTTGATGTATTGTTTAGTACAAAAAACTACACAATAAAAAATGTAAAACTCATCGACAGCGTAAGTGATCATATGGCTGTTGTTGCTGAAATTTAGTGTTAAGGTGAATTAAAGTTTTTAGGGTAATTTTGCTTATTTTGATATAATATCCAGAATATGAAACAAATTTCAAACCCAACATTTACTGAAAATTTTACCAATGCATATACTGCACTTTATAACCTACACCCAAAAATCGAAAACGAGAGTTTCAATTTAGGTTATTTGCGCGTAGATTGGTTTTTTCCACAACATATTCATAATGTGTTACTACAAATACTAGAAGTGAATAAGTTATATTTTGACGATAAAGCAAATCTGGAGATTTGTTTATTTGCCGGGTTATTTCATGACGCTGGTCTCGTATACAAAAGAGAATCTGCAAGTCCAAAAGGACACGAAAATAGAAGTGTCGAATACGCTGAGTTAGAGCTTTCAAGGCTTGGATACGCTTCTGATTTTATTGAAAAAGTCAGTGAATGTATAAAATCTACTGAGCCAGACTACATCTCAGAATCACCAGAAGCTCTTGTTGTAAGAAATGCAGATGCGTACGCGCACATCATTTCTATGCATTTTTTTGCAAAATCAAATTTTAGTAACGACATAAAATCTTTTGTGAAATGGTTTAATGATAAATTAGATATTACTGCTCGCAAGATTACAATAAAAGAACTACAGCAGAATATAGTTGTTCTTGTAGAAAGTTACAAAAAAATGATTGAAAATTATTATGCTCGCGATGCAGATAAGGTTGGTTTTATTAATACTCTTGTAAATTCTTAAAACATGAAAGAAATTAACCCTGTAAATAATTCTAAGAAAATCATTCACGAAGAAAAAGAAATCTTTATTTCTGAAAGGCGCACACTGACTAGGGAAAATAAAATAAATGCAGTTGAATGTGGCGCTAGTTTTGAAATTGATACTTCTCTTGGGATAAAAGTTTTTACTGATTCAGAGAAATTAGCAAAAGAAGTTGACCTCGCATTAAAAAAGCTTTCTACAAACAATAATTTAGGTGTAGAGCTTATATATTTAACTAAAAATAAAATACCAAAAGTTGATGAATTTGAGATCCAACCAAGACCAATAAGTGCAGGTATTCTTGGTGATCTTGTTGTAGATAGAAATTTGACTCAATACGGTCTTTCGGGACCAGATAAATTTGGTTCATTGGAAAGTGTTTTGTTCGGTATTTATGCTTTTGAGCGAGCTGAAAAAGGTTTTCTTGGACTACATGCAGCACAAATTTATGACAATAAAAATCGCGTAAATCATATCCTAATAGGGAATAGTGGTATTGGTAAATCAACTGTTTCTCAATTATTTCAAAATAGGAATCCAGAGCGGTTTACTGTACTTGGTGATGATTGGGTCGAAATAGATCCATCGTTAGAATATATAGAGCCAATTTCAACAACCTTTGGTTCTCATGGGGGCTCAGTAACTAATGATTTAACTAAAGAAAATAAAGGTGTTAGGGATAAATTTACTAGTTTTGGAAAAATCTTTTACACTTACGATATTATTAAAAATTCAAATAATAAATTGGGAGCCGTGATCTTAATGCTTGGTAAAAAACAAGAAAATACTAAAGGTAGTTTAAGGGAGTATTTTATTGACTCCAATAGACATATCCCATTTATTGATCAAATTAATATAAAGGATATTGTTTTACCGCTAAAAGTTAAAAATAGACTACAGAACATTATTTCCGGATTTGATCGCCTGACGAAAAGTAAATCTTTTCATACAGTTATTTCTGACAAAGATGATATGTACAAAAACCTATTTAACATAAATAAATACTTGTAGTGTTTATGAACATTTTATTTGTAATACCGACAAAAGATGGTGGTGAGGGTTTTAATGAGTTAATGAACTCAATAAAGATAAATATAGCTTTCGCCCAAAAACAAGGTTTTAATTTTTCTTATAAAACAATTTTAATTGTAAATGGTGATTTAAAAAAACCAAACTATTTTTTAAACCGAAACAACGATCTAAGGTTATTTTTTAATGTAATTGAGGTTAATTTTTCTGGGAAAATTAGATCAATCAATCATGTTTTATTAAAAGACAATTCTGATATTGTAGTGATACTTGATGATGATGTGTTCTTTGGTGAAGATTTATTGTTTTCAGCATTAAATGAATTTAGAAATGATAGCACTCTACGACTGATAGGATTTAAGAATCAGGCTACAGATTATTCTGGTGTTAATTTTATTACTAAATTTAAGCATGACATTATAAATGTTAGATCTCTGTGTGATTTATATGAAAATGCGGACCCTTTTTTATTTGGGAGATTTATTGTTTGTAAAAAAGAGTATTTAATAGTTCCAAATGATATAATAAACGAGGATCTGTATCTAAGTATCATTAATGATGAATTCTTTACAATATTACCAAATAAAGTATTTTATAACGGAGAATATTCAATTTTTAGACACATAAAAAGAGTTTTAAGGATTGAAGCAGGAAGAATACAACTGAGTAAAATATTTAAAGGGGAATACAATAAAATAACAAACAAATGTATTAGAAAAATTGATCAGAAAAAAGTCAGGGACTTAAAATTATATTACCGTATCTGCTATTTTCTTTACAGAAAACTGAGGATATTAACAAATAAAATAATTCCACTTTTTATCAGACATCGAACCAATCATTGGTAATTACATATGAATAAAAAAACTATTGTCATTACAGGATCTGCTGGATTGATTGGATCTTCGGTCTATGGATATCTTAAAAACAGAGGCTTTTTTGTGTTTGGTATTGATGTCATTAATTCAAATTCAGTAGATATTGTTTTAGATATTTCTAATAAAATAAACTTTAATAAAGTTCTTGTAAAAATTTCACCAGATATTATTATTCATACCGCAGCAATGAAAGGTTTGGTTGAATGCGAGGTGAATAAAATAAAAGCATGGGATATTAATGTTGGAAGCACAGAGGTAATTGTTCACTATGCAAAAAAGAATGGTCAAAAAGTAATATATATTTCTTCTGATGTAGTATTCGATGGAGTAAATGGAAACTACAAAGAAAGTGATCTTCCTAATCCGATTAATTGGTACGGTACGACTAAATATCACAGTGAATTACTTGTTAAACAAATTCCAAATTATGCGATTTGTAGAACCGCACTTGTAATCGGTAATCTGAGGAAAGAAGACGAAGATATTTTAAATTCTGAAATTAAAAAAGATAACTTGAGTGTACAATCCCTATTCCCTTATTTTTTAATTAAAAAGATGTTGAAAGATGAAAAGGTAAAATTCTCTGATAAAACAATATCTTCACCAACTCACGTAGATTTATTATTAATTTCTATCTACAAAATTATTAAAATGGATGTAGAGGGCATATTCCACACTACAGGGAGTGAAGCTGTATCACGATACGATTTTGCCATTAAGATAGCAGAATATTTAAAATTTGATAAAAAACTAATAAAAAAGGGTTCGCACAGTGATTACATTTTAAGGCCTAAAAATCTTAATATGAATATATCTGCAACTTACAAGAAAATAGGGCTAAAGAACGAAGATTGGAATATTGAGAATTTGATTAAGAGAATAATTATAAATTATAAAAAATGATATTTGCCTTAATTGGGGGAGAAGATATAAAAAAATACACAGTAGCTGATATTTTGTGGGCAAAAATATCAGAAATTTCTGGTATTAATTTTGAATTCAAAATAATACCAATAAGTAATTTTACCGAACTCTGTAAACTTTACTGGAGTTTTTCAGAAAGTTCTGAATTTACTGGCTTCAATGTAGCACTCCCCTGGAAATCAGAAATTGTAAAATTGATTGATGTTATTAGTAGTAATTCAAAAATATATAATTCTATTAACACTGTCTACAAAATAGACGGAAGGGTGTGTGGCTCAAACACGGATGTGCTTGGTGTCGAAAGATCACTCCTAACCCATATAGATCTTCACGGTAAAAAAATATTAATAATCGGTTCTGGTGGGGCAGGGTTGCCAACTTCCGAGTATTTATCAGAGAAGTATCATTGTAAAGTTTTCACTTATGATTTAAATAATTTAATTACAAATTCATCAAAAATAACTAGATTTAAAAATATTTCTGATATGGGAAATGAACAGTATGATGTTATCATAAACGCCACACCTGTCGGTAAGTTTTATTTAAATGAAATACCAAAACAATTTTCGTCACCCATAAGTTTAGAACTTTTTAGAAAAATAACCCATGAAAAAAGCGTGATACAAGACATGAACTACTTTCCATTGAACACAGAAATTTTAAAATTCGGTAGGGCTAGTAACTTGCAAATTATTTCTGGAACTGAGATGTTGGTGTATCAAGCGTGTGCATCTTTTGAGTTATATACTGGGTATAAATTTGAAGATCACAAAACAAAAGAATTAATTACTTTTGTTGAAAATTATGTTATAAATAAGGAGAATGAATTATTCAGATAAAACATTGCTGGTATTTGATCAAATAAAAAAACAAGATGATTCAATTCTTGCTTGTTTTGCTTTTGGCTCATTTGTTACAGAAGAAACATCTTCTAAAAATTATAGGGAGGTGAGAATTTTTGATGGTTCTGATTTTATAATGTCTAAATTTAATCTTACAAATATTTATCCCGATATAGACGTAATTTGTATATCAAATAATCCGGACAAAACAGCAAAGTTATTTGATAAAAATTTTAATGATGTTTTCGCACATTTTGTTACTATAAATATAATCACACAAGAAGTTTTTGAACGAGAGGTTTTCTCTAGAGAACCATCCGCCATTAAAAGAATTTTACTTTATAGAAAGTTATTGGTTGTAAAAGGTGAAGATTATCTTAAAAAGATGAAGCCAGAAGTTGAAAAGATTGAATCATCTGTAGATTTAACATTTCAAAAAGAGTTTAACTTCCGTAAAGAATATTTGAGACTTTTTTCTAAATACGATATTAATTCAGTAACTATTACTAAAAATGATTATAATTATTTATTTCCGAATATTTATAAATTTATTACTGGGGTTTTGCATGCTGGATTTCCGGAAGATAGGTTAAAATTAATATATCCAAAATCTATGAACTTAAAGGCGAAACTTGATATTTCTGAATCTAACATTATTGAAATAATTTAAAAAGTTAGATTTGCAATCTTCTTTGATTCCTTCAGCCACATTTTGATTGATTGTAGCTCGATTTCTCTATTAGGATTTTTCTCAATAGTTTTCATCTCATTTTTTGTTATGTTCCACGGCTTTAAATAGCTAGCATAATGAATTATGTAAATCGCTTTCTTTTTTGATTTGAAAGAGTACCCAAAAAGTTTATGATATTCATCTAAGTAGTAATGAATCATATTATATTTATGATCTAGGTGTAGTTTTTTATTTTGTTTCCATTTCGAATAATAAGAATTAAGAAAATCTTGATCACTACCCGATTTTGGTGTAAACAGGGTTCCACCAGATTCTAGGGTTTCTATTTTACCAATTTTACTGATCATGTCTTTGAATGTTTTTGATGATGGTTCTATGACCATCAAACCGCTATTTAAATGTGTCCATGACTTTTTTCTTGGTAACATACCTCCTGCATTTGTAGCAGACATGTGATCATATTTAAAAAGACCGTCTATGTTTCGAAGTATTAACATGTCTGCATCCAAATATACAATTTTAGAATATTTGGTTTGGTTGAATACACTTAATTTTGAGTATGTTTTGAACCATCTGTGTTTTTTATCTACATCTGTCGGATTGTTTATATCTTCAGATAATATTTCGTATGGTACATTAAATCTTTTTAATACGAGTATCGTTTTCTTTGAAATGTTGGGTGTAAGTAATACCAAAAATGGATATTTACTTTTTGTTTTCTTGTATGAAAAAAAGAGTACAAGCAACCCCTTTAGATAATTGTCTGTTGAGAGTATTGAAATATATGAATACTTACTTTTCATAATCAAATTATATCATTTTTTGATATACTATAAACATCGAGGTAGATTATTGAAATTATTAGAAGGTGATGTGAAGTTATTGGGATATTACAGGGCTATTGATTTTTATCAGATATGTGTTATGATAGACGTATCGTTGATTTTGAATAACCGATGATTCCAGAATTCCCACAATTCAAGAAGCTCGAACTTGAAGACAAAAAGGATGTCGAGAAATTCACGTCGAAATTTCCCCCGTATTCGGATTTTAACTTTGTATCTATTTGGTCTTGGGATACAAAAGGTGAAATGCGCATTTCTCAATTGAATAATAATTTAGTGGTTAGATTTACGGATTACCTGAGTGGCAATCCGTTTTTTTCTTTTTTGGGGGATAACAAGGTAGATGAAACTATACAGGAGCTCATGGACTATTCCCAAGAAAAGTACGGTCAAACCTGCCTGAAACTGGTTCCAGAAGAAGTAACCAAGCATTCGAAAAATGGTTTCGAGATGGAACTGGATCAAGACGCCTTTGACTATGTCTATGAGGTAGAACACTTGGCCGACATGCACAAATGGGCCAAACACACTTCTGGCAAAAACGTCCGTCGTTTCACCAAAGAATACCCCGAATACTCTATCCGACATTTCCCAATCAAAGACGCCCCAGCCAAAGAATGCCTGAGCCTGTTTCGAAAATGGGCCAAGGTTCGCGACATGAACCATACTGATTTAAATGAATACAAAGCCGCCGAAAGGGTATTCAACTCCGGTGTCGACGAGCTTAGGGTGGTGACCCTCTATCTCAAAGACCTGTTGGTCGGATTCACTATCTATGAAGCTATCTCCAAAGACTATGCTGTTTCTCACTTTGCCAAGTCCGACAAAGAGCACCACCAGGCAGTAAATGATGTCCTGAATTGGGAGGAGGCCAAGATCTTGGATTCCTTGGGGGTCAAATATTTCAACTGGGAACAGGACCTGGGTATCGAAGGACTCCGCAAGTCAAAGCAAAAATACAAACCAGTTTTCATGCTGAAAAAGCACAAAATCGGATGTCGAAAAGATAGTTGTTAACTTTAAATCTGGTTTATTGTATAATCAAATTATGGATTTGAAATCAAATGTCCTGATTGGAGTGGTTACTTTAGTTATTTTTGCATCCGTAACAATGGTATTTTATCGGACTCTGATTCTACACAGTTTCGAGGTTGTTGGTAATTAATTTTTATTTAAATAAATCATGAAAGATACTCAAGATGTCGGCGAAGGTTTCAGTTCTGTAGATTTGATATATCAGTGCTTGATCGACGAAGACAAATTTAATGCTTTTGAAAAAGTGCTAAAGAAGCATATAAACACTGAGTCAACAGTTCTCGAGTTTGGTACAGGCTCGGGTATTTTATCCTTGCTATCAGCTCGTTTGGGTGCAAAGAAAGTAACCGCAGTTGAATTTGACCCCTATGTGGCAAGTATTGCTGAAGATAATATAAAAAACAATAAGTTTGAAAATGTAATAACAGTTCTCAATGGCGATGCGAGAAATGCTGTTTTTCCAAACGAAAAGTTCGACGTAGTTGTTATGGAGATGTTAGCAACTGGACTTGTAGATGAAATGCAAGTATTAGCGATGAACAACTTGTATGAGCAAAATGCACTTTCAGATAAAGCAGTCGTAATACCATTTGCACAAGAAAATTATATAACCCTAGCCCAGACTGATTTTTCTTTGTATGGGTTCGAGATGAAAATGATTCGACACTTATGGTCGCACGATGATAACGAGGACACCTTTTCAAGCGTCTCCGAAAAAGTCTTATTGAATAAAATAGTATTTTCAGAAATCAACAAAGAATACTTTGAAAGTGATTTTCAGTTTACGTTGAAAGAGGACGTAACAGTCAATAGTGTATGTCTAACAAGCAAAATATTAGTTGATGACGCTGGTCTGGTTTCGCTGGAAAGTACCCATTCGCTAAACCCCATTGTCCTCATCCCACTGGAAGAAAGAAAATATAAAGCGAGGGACACTGTTAACTTAAACATCAGTTACAAATTTGGAGGTGGTTTTAAAAATTTCAACGTTAAATACTTATGAGTAACAAATTGTTTTGCCTCGATGCGGTCCCACAATTTCTAAATACTTTTGATTTTAGTGTTGCCCCACCACTACTTTTCTATGCGTACATACCAATAATCGCTATTTTAGCTTTCATGATTGTGTTTATCGTAAGATCTTCCGGATACTCTCTAAAAAGCAAGCTACTTTTCTCTCTCGGGATATCTTTTATTTTATGGGTTATAAATATATTAGTCCAATGGACAGTTGTTGAAGCAAGTATTGTTTATTTTGCGTGGGAGATGACAGCCTTGATAGAAATATTTATACCTCTCTCAACTTTATATTTAGTATACGTGTTTATCAACGATAGGGATGTTAAGTTTAGAATGAAGCTTTTTTTCTCGGCAATTATTCTTGCCGTGGCCTCTGCCGTGCCGACCTACCTGAACATGAGAGGTTTCGATATTGTTAATTGTGAAGGAGTTGTGGGCCCTCTTTTGTTCATTATTTATTTTTTCGAAGTCCTCACTGCTTTTTGGATTATAGGAATTTATTTTAACAAGCGAGAAATTCTAATAAAAAATAGGGTTGAAAATCAAAGCAAACTTAAACAACTTTCAATAATAACTGGCAGCTCTGCATTATTCTTGCTTATATTTGCTATGGCAAATCTGGCTGGAGAAATTACCGGTGTGTATTCCATCAATCTGTTTGGCCCTCTCGGGATGTTGATATTCTTGGGCTTTCTGACGTACATGATAGTCAAGTTCCAGGCATTCAATGTGAAGCTCTTTTCTGCGCAGGCGCTTGTGTGGGCGGTGGTATTTTTCATCGGGGCGCAATTCTTTTTCATCCGCAATCCAATCAACTATGTTTTGAACGGCATTACTTTCGTCATGACCATAATTTTCGGTAACTACCTGATTAGTTCAGTGAAAAGGGAAATTGAACAGAAGGAATACCTGTCAACGCTTAACCTGGAGCTCAAGGGTTTGATCAAACAAAGGGAGAACCTTGTCCACCTTATCACCCACAAGGTCAAGGGTTCGTTTACTCGGTCCAAATACATTTTCGCCGAGATGGTGGAGGGGAGCTTTGGTAAGCTCGACGACATGATTATGAAAATGGCCAAGAAGGGATTGGATTCGGACAACGAAGGCATTCATACTGTTGATATGGTATTAAATTCGTTTAACCTAGGTAGCGGTATCGTGAAGTACGACATGAAGCCGATGGACTTGAAGAAAACAGTAGAAGAAGTCTTGAGTGAAAAAGGCTCCCGGGCTAAAGACAAAGGTTTGGGTGTGGAATTCTTGGCACCAGATGCAGAGTACAAAATAAACGGCGATGTGTTCTGGATCAAGGAAGTAGTCAACAACTTTGTAGAAAATTCTATCCGTTACTCCCTTAAAGGTTCGATACACATAAAATTAGAAAAACTAGATGGCAAAGTAAGGCTCGGGGTCAAAGACGAGGGGGTAGGGTTGTCCGACGACGACAAGAAGGGACTCTTCACCGAAGGTGGCCGGGGCAAGGATTCGCTCAAGATGAACGTGGACTCCACTGGTTACGGACTATTCTCGGTCAAAGTCATCGTACAGGCCCATGGTGGCCGTGTCTGGGCCGAATCCGAAGGCCGGGACATGGGTTCTACTTTCTGGATAGAATTACCAGCACTATCATAGTTTAAAACAAAGCCCGTTTGCATTTTCGTGTTTCTGTGTTAGTATGGGCGGTATATGAAAAAGGTTGAAAAAGAAGAAATTATAGAGGGCGAGCTTAAAGTTTATGAGCTCGGCTATCTTCTAGTCCCTACATTGGGGGAGGAAGAAGCACCATCCGTCTATGGAAATATAAAAGAACTTATTTCCAATTTAGGCGGGCAGTTTATTATGGACGATATGCCTAAGCTAATTCCTTTGGCCTATACTATGGATAAAGTTATCCAAAACGTCCGACACAAGTTCGACTCTGCCTATTTCGGCTGGGTCAAATTTGAAATGCAAGGGGACAAGGTCGAAGATCTTAAAAAGAAACTAGATCTAGATACGAATGTTATTCGTTTCTTGATCACCAAGACCGTTCGCGAGAACACCATCGCTGGTAAAAGATTTGGCGACCGTGTTTTCACCAAGAGGAAGCCAACCACTCGCAAAGAAGGCGAGGAAGTAGTCGAAATCAACAAAGAAGAAATCGACAAGGAAATCGACGCTATGATTGAGGCGTAAATTATTAGTAATTAGGTGCTAGTGATTAGTCGCTAGAGCCTAAACCTAACTCATATGTACTTAAACAAAGCAATCGTGATAGGCAACTTGACCCGAGATCCGGAGTTAAAGTCTCTACCATCTGGTATCAAAGTGTGTTCATTTAGTGTAGCTACTAACCGTGTTTGGAAAGACAAAAACGGTGCTCGCCAAGAGGCCGCTGACTACCACAACGTTGTGGTGTTCGGTCGCCAAGCAGAAACAGTGGCTCAGTATATGAAGAAAGGCAATTCGATACTAGTAGAAGGACGCATGCAGACTCGCAGTTGGGACGACAAGACTTCTGGTGACAAGAAATACCGCACAGAAATCATCGCCGACCGAACTCAGTTTGGTCCAAAGGGTGGCAGTACAGGAGGCCCAACAGGGGGCAGTGTAGCCCAAGGTGGGGGAATGCCTAAGTCAGAACCAAACGATGACGGCAGTGACTCCATAGACTACCCAGAGGAAGACATCAACCCAGAAGATATACCATTTTAACCATTAAAATATGAAACAAGATTATTTTTCAGCAAACAATATAAAGTTTATCGACTACAAGGACATCGACATCTTGAAGCGCTTCCTAAACCCAAGTGGCAAGATATTGTCTCACAAGCGTACTGGAGTTACTTCCAAGAATCAGCGCGCCTTGGCTACCGCCATCAAGCGAGCTCGATTCCTAGGACTCCTACCTTTCGTAGCTAAATAAATTCACAACAAAAAACCTCCGAGATTCGGAGGTTTTTTGTTGTGAGATATTTCCATACTCTTCGCCTGATAGCTCAGAGTGGAAAGAGTCTACACTCTTTCCACGTACAACCCAGTTTCAGTATTGATAGACACCACATCGCCTTCTTCGATAAACATAGGGGCGTTCAGAGTAGCACCGTTTTCGAGGGTTATGACTTTGTTGCCACCTTTGGCAGTGTCACCCTTCACAGCAGGAGGAGCTTCCTTTACCTTGAAATTCATTTTGATCGGCAAAGTTATTTTGATTATTTTTTCTTCGTCGTCTTCAGTGGTCCAAACTAGAGCAGTTACATTAGAATTTTCTTTCAAGAATTTTGAATTATCACCGAGCAGGGAATAGTCGAGCTTGAAGCGGTTCTTTGGGTCCTCTGGATCTGCGAACCAGTATTCACCTTTGTTGTGGTACAGGAATTTAACTTCTTTCTTTTCTACATCGGCTTCCTCGGCGTTGTCTTGGGCGTGGAATGTAGCGGCAAAAACTTTACCAGAAACCAAGCTTTTCAGCTTCACCTGGTTTTGAGGTTTACGCATCTGGGTGCGGGCTACGTGGGACTCCAATACTTCGCACGGTTCGTCGTCGTGAATGATAATTTTCTTTTCGCGGATATCGCTATAATCTAATTGTGACATGGCAAAATACTACCAAAATAAGCTTATAAAATCAACCCAAACAGCCGACTATTCTCCAGAGCTTTTGACTTGGATTTCTCCGAATCTGGAGCGGATTTCTTTCTCTAATTCTTTCAAAACCTTTGGATTTTCTTTGAGCCACGTGCGGGTAGCATCGTAGCCTCGGCCCATAGGGACTTTGACCCCGTCTTTACCCTTGTAGGAATACGAAGCACCGGACTTTTCGATGGTGCCGAGTTTCTCGCCTAAGGCCATCATCTCGCCTTCGCGGGAGATACCTTCACCATAGATGATGTCGAATTCAGTTTGTTTAAATGGTGCCGCCACTTTGTTCTTTACTATTTTTACTCGAGTGCGGGAACCCACTACGTCTTCACCTTTTTTGATCTGGGCAATACGGCGGATGTCTATGCGGATAGAGGTATAGAATTTGAGTGCCTTACCTCCTGGGGTAGTCTCTGGATTGCCGAACATGACACCTATCTGCATGCGGATTTGGTTGATGAAGATAACCACTGTCTTTGATCTAGCTACGATGGCGGTCAGCTTGCGGAGGGCTTGGGACATCAGTCTGGCTTGCTTGCCGACGTGGTGTGCACCCATGTCACCTTCGATTTCATCCTTTGGGGTCAGAGCTGCTACAGAGTCGATGACTATGACGTCTATTTTCCCAGTGCGGACTAGACTCTCCACTATTTCGAGCGCTTGTTCGCCGTTGTCGGGTTGAGATATCAAAAGTTCGTTCACATTTACGCCCAAGTTCTTGGTATATTCTGGATCCATGGCGTGCTCTGCGTCGATGTAGGCACAGACCCCGCCTTGTTTCTGAGCTTCAGCTACGATGTGGAGCGACAGGGTAGTCTTGCCGGATGATTCCGGTCCAAAGATTTCTATGATGCGTCCACGAGGTATACCACCTACGCCCAGCGCCATGTCCAGCCCCAGGGAGCCAGTAGGAATGACGTTTATGTCTACTTTCGGGGAGTCGCCGAACTTCATGATGGACCCTTCACCGAATTTCGTCTGAATAGCGCGCAGGGTGTTGTCGAGTATTGCGGTGTCGCTTTTCTCACCGATAGTTTTGTCTGCTTTCTTTTCTTTTTTCTTCATCATATTATTTTTTATAAATTAGTTGGTAATCCTTGTGGTCGCTTGAGCCGAATTTATCCTTCGCCTCAATGCTGACTATATTATACCCCGGAGACAGCGCTATCGTCTCATTGAAATTTCCTTCTTTGTCTATGGATATTTCGCGTCCGTTCAGCGTCAGCAGTACTGCGTTTTTAGCGTTGCCGGTGATGTGTTCAGTACTTTCTATCACTGTGGCCCCATTTTCGATGTTTACTCCTTTGATTTTAACCCCAAATATCAAGTTGTGTGATCCAAAGAATGCAAACGCTACAATAAACAAGAAAAATACTGATAGCGCTATATTTCTGAAAAACTTTTGATTATCACGGTTGGCCATGGATTATATAGTGTTGTTACCTGCTTCGTCGCGGTTTATCTTTTCTAATACTTCACGTGGTTTGGCACCTTCGCCGGGACCGATGACTCCACGTTCTTCGAGTTTGTCCATCAGTCGGGCAGCACGGGCATAGCCAAGCTTCAGTTTTCTTTGCAGGTAGGAGGTCGATGCTTTACCAGCCTCCATGACAGTGGCACGGGCTTCTTCATACATTTCGTCGTCATCTTCGCCTTCGTCTTCTAGGGTTGATTCGAAAATTCCTTTATCTGCCGATATTCCACCGCTCGATATGTTTATCTCTTCCATTACTTCGTCTCGATAAGAGTCCGCTAGGTATTTAACTACGTTTTTAACCTCATCCTCGGATATGAATGCTGACTGGAGTCTTTCGGGCTGGGCATTACCAGAAGAATAGAGCATATCACCAGCACCCAAAAGTTTTTCAGCTCCTCCAGTATCCAATATGGTATGAGAGTCGATTTGTGAAGCTACCTTCAAGGCAACACGTGCGGGTACGTTAGCTTTAATGAGTCCGGTGATAACACGAACCTCCGGTCTCTGAGTTGAGAGCATTAGGTGGATACCCACAGCACGTGACATCTGTGCAAGCCTCACTATGGC
>Ga0208375_1001634_pt1 | contig 24130 bp, 23 predicted proteins | sample RifOxyD1_FD_184038 | JGI IMG/M metagenome (GOLD analysis project Ga0208375, IMG submission 184038) | Soil microbial communities from Rifle, Colorado - Rifle Oxygen_injection D1 (SPAdes) | ecosystem: Environmental > Terrestrial > Deep subsurface > Rock core/Sediment | place: Rifle, Colorado...
CACGAGATATGCTCTGAAACCGGCTGAGGGAGTCAAACTTTCCCGCATACTTGGATTGCAAAACAATTTGGAATTGGCTTTGGCGGCCCACCCGGTGCGCATAGAAGCTCCTATCCCCGGTAAATCTTTGGTCGGCATTGAAATTCCAAACATGACAAAAACTACTGTCGGGTTGGCTTCCCTACTTTCTCAAAGCGAATATACCGGCTCCGAAAAACCTTTGTTGGTGGCGCTCGGCAAAAGCATTTCTGGCAGCGCCATCTTCGCCAACCTGGCCAAGATGCCTCACCTCTTAATCGCCGGAGCGACTGGCAGCGGCAAATCAGTGACTATCCACGCCATTATCAATTCTCTATTATTCCGCAACTCGCCGGAAAATTTAAAATTTATAATGATAGACCCCAAAAGAGTGGAACTGACTCAATACAACAAAATACCTCACCTCTTGACTCCGGTTATCACTGACGCCAAAAAAGTCATAATGTCTCTGAAGTGGGCATCAAAAGAAATGGAGCGCCGCTATGATCTTTTGGAGAAAAGCAAAGTCAGAGACATAGAGTCTTACCATAAAAACATTCTTTCACCGGCTTTGGAAAAATTCAAAAAGAACCCGCCGGCTGATGGAGCTGGGGAAGCGCCGGACATCATGCCTTACATAGTGGTAGTAATAGACGAACTTGCCGATATCATGCAAGCGTACCCGAGGGAGTTGGAAGCGGCCATTATCCGCTTGGCCCAAATGAGCCGAGCCGTCGGCATTCATCTTATCCTTTCCACTCAAAGGCCTTCGGTCAATGTTATTACCGGCCTTATCAAGGCCAACATTCCGAGCCGCATCGCTTTGCAAGTGGCTTCCCAATTTGACTCGCGAACCATTCTTGACGCCGCCGGAGCGGAAAAACTTTTGGGCGCTGGAGACATGTTGTATCTCTCGGGAGAAATGTCCAAACCAATCAGACTCCAATCCCCTTACATCTCAGAAACAGAAGTAAAAAAAGTGACGGAATATTTGATCAAAAATTCCGAAGATGAACTGCCGACAAACATAGACATGGAAAAAGAGCATTCCAAAAATGTCGTATTTGAATCCGTGACAGACGACGCTCCGGAAGACGATCTTTATGAGGAAGCCCGTGAGACAGTTATCCGCGCCGGCAAAGCCTCAACTTCATACTTGCAAAGAAAATTGCGGGTGGGTTATGCAAGAGCCGCCAGGTTGATGGATATTCTGGAAGAAAGAGAAGTTATTGGCGGAGGCGACGGAGCCAAACCAAGAGATGTGCTTATAAAGCCCGAGGGAGGCCTCTCTGCCGACGATACAGGATTTGTAACAGACGAACAATCAGAACAAGAAAATGAACCAGTATAAATTTAACGACGGGTTCAATATAAAACTTTTTTTGATTGTCGCTTCCGTGTTATTACTGGTTTCGTACGGAATATTTAATGCCAGAAATTTGATTCTCGGGCCGTCTATTGAAATATTCAGTCCAGCATCGCTTGAAATAGAGACCGAGGAAAATACGATCGTTATCAAGGGCCGGGCCAAAAACATAGTGTACCTAAGCATAAATGAAAGACCCATATCTGTTGATACAGAAGGGTTATTTGAAGAAAAATTGCTACTTTCCCCGTCATTTAATACAATAGAAATCAAGGCCAGAGACCGCTTCAAAAAAGAGGTCTGCAAAACAATCAAGATCTATTATAAGCAAAGTACAACAACTATAGAAAAAATATGAAAAAGAAAGAAAAAGTAAAAGAAAAGAGTGTGGATTCCGGAGTTCAAGATGCGATCAGAGAAATAAAAATCAAATTCGGGGACGACTCTATCATGATGCTCGGCGAAAAGGCTCATGTGGACGTCAATGTTATTCCCACCGGGTCAATCGGGCTTGACGCCGCGCTCGGTGTCGGCGGCGTTCCCCGAGGCCGCATTATAGAAATATTCGGGCCGGAATCGTCTGGCAAAACCACTTTGGCTTTGCATATTATTGCCGAGGCCCAAAAAATGAACGGAGTTTGCGCTTTTATAGATGCCGAGCATGCCATGGATCCGGAATATTCGGAGAGATTGGGTGTAAAAATAGATCAGCTTCTAATTTCCCAACCCGATAATGGCGAGCAAGCGCTGGAGATAGTGGACTCGCTGGTGCGTTCCGGCAAAATTGATGTCATCGTCGTTGACTCAGTCGCCGCCCTCACTCCCAAAGACGAAATTGAAGGAGATATGGGGGCATACCACGTCGGCAAACAAGCCCGCCTCATGTCCCAAGCTCTGCGCAAGTTGACTGCCATCGTGGCCAAATCAAAAACCGTTGTCATTTTCATAAACCAAATCAGAATGCAAATCGGTGTTATGTTTGGCAATCCGGAAACCACTCCCGGAGGCAAAGCTCTCAAATTTTATACTTCTGTCCGCTTAGATATCAGAAGAATCGCTCAAATAAAAAAAGGTGATGAAATAATGGGCGGCCGAGTACGTGTCAAAGTAGTAAAAAACAAAGTGGCGGCACCGTTCAAGCAAACCGAATTTGATCTGATGTACAACGAAGGCATTTCCAAAGAAGGCGAAATCATAGCTCTCGGCGAAAAAATGGGCATCGTCGGCAAGTCCGGAAACTCTTATAAATATGGGGAGACTATCCTAGGCCGCGGCTATGATGCCACCCGCCAATTCCTCAAAGATAAGGTCAACAAAAAAATGACCGAGGAAATCCTCAAACAAATCCGTGAAAAACTCCGCGATAACGCCGGTTCTGTTGTGCCAGTAAAAGAAGAAGCCGAGGAATCTGGCAGTGAAGAATAAAAAAACAAAATTTGTTATTTTGTTTTCGGTATGCTAGTCTTTTTTTACAATGTTGGAATACAACGAAATAACACTTGGAAAAGTGATCATATTTGATAATGAACCGTGGGAGGTTATCGGCTCCCATGTTTTTAGGAAACAACAAAGAAAACCGGTTAATGCAACCAAACTTAAGAATTTGATAACCGGCCGAGTGACTGAATATTCTTTTCACCAATCGGAAAAAGCCGAGGAAGCCGATATTGAAACCAAGGACATAAAATTTATTTATACTCAAAAAGACGAGTATTGGTTCCACGAAGACGGCAATCCTTCCAAAAGGTTTGCATTGAAAGAAGAGCAGATAGGATATGGCTCAAAATTTTTGAAAAAAGACGCTATTGCTAAGGCCATGATTTTTGATGAAAAAATAATCGGCGTCCAAATGCCCATCAAAGTGGAACTGAAAGTGGTGGAAGCGCCGCCAAATATGAAGGGCAACACCGCCCAAGGTGGCAACAAAGTGGTCAAAGTAGAAACCGGCGCTACCGTCAACGCTCCCCTTTTCATAAACGAAGGCGACACAATCCGCGTCCACACCGGGACCGGAGAATATGTGGAGAGAATATAATTTTTACGGATCATCTTCTAACCCCTCCCCGTCCCTCTCCTTACTTTAAGGAGAGGGTGACTAATATTTATTATTCAGTCGTATTGTAGATTTTATTGCGTGGTTCCCTCCTTAATGTAAGGAGGGTTAGGGAGGTTAGAGAAAGAAAACTGGAGGTTTATTATCTGCTCAAGTAAGGGAGCAACGCCATGAAGCGGGCGCGCTTTATGGCGAGGGAGAGTTTCTTTTGGTATTCGGCCGAGACGCCGGATTTCTTTTTGGCAAGAATGCGGGCGTGAGGATTGATGAACTTTTTCAAAAGCTCGGTGTCTTTGTAATCAATGTATTTGATGCCATTTTGTTTGAAGTAACAGGTTTGTTTATTTGTCATATTGTTTAATTTAAGGTGTGTAATAGGTGAGGTCGCTAAAAGGGAATGTCTTCCGAATTAATTTCTTCTTCCGGATATTCAATGGCCGGCACGTCTTCCTTGCTCTTTGATTTTTCCGGCTTGTCCGACGAAGCCTTGGCGTAGTCGGAAGTCTGAGTGTTACTGGTGCCACCCCCACTTTTCGGTCCAAACTGGATTCGGTCGGCTACGATCTCGGTTCGGTATTTTTTGGTACCGTCTTGGGCATCCCAGCTTCTGGTTTGAATACGGCCCTCCAAAAAGACTCCGCTACCCTTGTGCAAATATTGTTTGATAAGTTCAGCCTGCCTGCCAAAAACCACAATGTTGTGGTAATCAACCGACTCCTGCCTGGCGCCATTTTTATCCTTCCAAACACGATTAGTGGCAACCCCAAACTCGCACACTTGAGCGCCGGAGGGCAGAGATTTGAGCTCCGGATCGCGAGTTAAGTTCCCATAGATTATGGCCTTATTAATGTACATGATTTTAGGTTAATTAGAATAATTTGGTTAATTTATTACCAATTCATCAATGCTTTTGTCTATCTCCGCTTCGGATACCGGAGTTTTTTCCACCGTCTCCAAAGGAGTCTCTTCTTTGTGGCTTTCTTTTTTGAACATCGGTATTTTGGGGGTATGCATGGTGTTTTCTTTAACCGTCTTAACAATTATAATCCTCAAAATGTTCGGCAGGCTCTCTATTTTATTTTTTAGGTTTGTGATTTGAGACGGGTCTGTTTCAAACTTTACCCATCCAAAATAGGCCTTGCTAAATTTCAAGCTTTTAGTTTCTATTTTCTTTGCTATTTCATAAGCCAGTTGGCGCAGCATCGGCATACCTTCGGCAATAACGCTGCCGTTATATTCTCTGAGTATAGCGTGTATTTGAGACACTTCGCCGGAAATATTTTCTTCAGGGACGGTTGGTAATATATGATACCCGAGCTCATAGACCAGGGTTTCATTCAAATCATTTATTTCTTTTTCTACCATAAATTAAACCGAATGGGTCGCGAGAGACGCGATAGAGGCGATAGAGGCGTTATAATAAGATGCCTCGGATTCGGTAGAAGCATAGTACCATATCAAATTAATTTTGCAAAGCCGACGTTTCAGTCGGCTCCCCGACTGAAACGTCGGGGTTTAAAAACTTAAATTAAAAACTCTTTTGGCGTTCTCCACAATTTTTTGTCCAAATTCTTCCTCGTTTTCATTTCTTATTTCCGCCATTTTTTTAACCCCTTCGATAACAAAAGAAGGTTCGTTTCTTTTGCCTCGGTGCGATGCTGGAGCCACAAACGGCGCATCGGTTTCTGACATTATGGAATCAGTCGGCAAATATTTTATGACTTCGTCGTAATCGTGTGTGAAAGTTATAACTCCCGTAAAAGACATGGTAAATCCCAAATCCAAAAACTTTTTGGCAATTGAAATATCGCCGGCAAAAAAATGGACATTGCCCCTCAGCTTTGCAGCTTCGGGACCTCCGGCCTCTTTATAATTTTCTAAAATATCAAGAACATCACCATAACTGTCCCGACAGTGGAGCATCAATGGTTTGTCGTGTTTTATAGCAAACTGAATTTGAGATTCAAAAAGTTTTTTTTGATTTATTTTTTCTGATTCATCTTTGATACGGAAGTAGTCCAGCCCACATTCGCCTATGCCGACGACTTTGGGACTAGCTATTAATTTTTCCAATTCTAATATCACCCCATCGCTTCGCTCTCCCCCTCTTAATTTAAGAGGGGGCTGGGAGGTGATATCCGGATGCACCCCGATTGTTGCCCAAAGATTTTCATTCGCTTCAGCAATCGCCACCGCTTTTTTTGAACTCTCCAAATCAGTGCCAATAGTTATCGCTCCCACTCCCATATTTTTCATCCGCGCCAAAACTTCTTCCCTATCGGAGTCATAATCCTTAAAATCAAGATGGCAGTGTATGTCGATGTATTTCATTTGATTTAGCGAAATCATGCCGTGCGATACGTCCATTGGAGCACGGCTAATATTTCCTCACAAACAAAGGTGCTTCCGGAGTTTTATTTTCTTTGATGAGAGATTTAATTTTGATTGAGGTTTCTGGCAGTATGGGATTTAACATCCGCGCTACTGAATATAATCTGACCACCAAATCAGAAATCATTTTTTGCCCCTTTTCCTTTTCTGTCTTTACAACTTTGAACGGCTGATTTTCTTGGATATATTTGTCCATCTCCCCTATTTCATTCCAAATATAATCGCAAGCTTTGTTTATTTCAAAAGTTTCCAAAATAGAAAAGAATTTTGACATATCTTCCCATTCTGGAATTTCCACCGGTTTGTCTAAATTATCTTGCGCCATTTTCATAATTCTGGAAACTAAGTTTCCCAGGCCATTTGCTAGTTTTGCGTTATAGGCGTCCTTAAATCGTTCTTTGGAAAATGGGCTATCCTCAAAACTGGATATTTCTCCCAACAAAAAATAACGCAATGCGTCTACGCCGTACTCAGCCGAAATTTCTTTGGGATCTACAACATTGCCTAAAGATTTGGACATTTTTATTCCCCCCTCCGCCGTAATGTGCCCGTTGACTATAACCTGATACGTATTGGAAATTTCAGCCGCCATGAGCATGGCCTGCCACATGATAGCTTGGAAACGGGTGTTGTCTTTGCCGCAATATTGGGTGGGGGCGCCGTTTATCCAAAATTTTTCAAATAACCCCACCCACCCCTCCCCTTGTTCAGGGGAGGGAAAACCAGCGCCTTCCCCCTCCTGAACAAGGAGGGGGCTGGGGGAGGTTCCCCACCCCAGCGTCGAAATATAATTAGTCAGGGCGTCAAACCAAACATACATGACATGTTCAGGATCGTCCGGCACTTCTATGCCCCAAGGCATTTTGGATTTTAGGCGGGAAATACTAAAATCTTGGAGACCGCGCTCCACAAAAGCCACAACTTCGTTATACCTAAACCTGGGAACTACAAAATCCGGATGCTGTTCATAAAAATTTAAAAGTGGTTTTTGAAATTTGGAAAAAGAAAAGAAATAATTTTCTTCGTCTACCGTTTCTATTTCGCGGTTTGGGTGTATGGGACATCTGCCACCCACAAGTTCCGATTCAGTTTTTTCTTCTTCACAACCAATACAGTATTTTGTTTTGTAATTTTTCTTGTAAATAAATCCGTTCTGGCTTACTTTTCCCCAAAATTTCTGTGCCGATATTTCATGGCCTGTATCAGTAGTACGAACATAGTGCATATCTTCCAGCATGCCAAAAGAGCGGGTTTGTTCTTTAAATTTTTCAAAAGCTTCGTCTACAAATGTTTTCGGGTCCTTACCTGCCTCTTTGGCCCGCTCATAAATTTTCATCCCGTGCTCATCGGTACCAGTGTTGAAAAAAACATCAAATCCCGCAAGTTTTTTGTATCGAGCAATAGTATCAGCACGAATAAATTCAAGCGCATGCCCTATATGCAAATCAGCATTTACATAAGGCAAAGTAGTTGTTATGTAAAAAGTCTTCATTCTGTTTGGCGAGAGAGACGTTCGGCTTCAGCGGTTTTATTTCTTTCCAAATCATTCAAAAATTCCATGAGCATAGTAGCCAATGGTACTGCCACTAAAAGGCCGACAAACCCGGCCAGTTTGCCGCCAATGATAAGCGCCAAAATGGAAACCAAGGGAGGCACGCCGACAATTTTGCGAACTACCAAAGGGTAGATGAGCTGGTTTTCAAACTGTTGAATTATTACATACAAACCGATGACGAGCAGAGCGCTGGTCATACCGTCTGCCACTAGAGCCAGTGTGACTGCCGGTATAGCTGCCAGAATGGGGCCAAAAATAGGTATGATCTCAAAGATGCCGGCCAAAACCGCCAACAAAAGCGCGTTGTCAACCCGGAGCAAAGTAAGACCCAAAAACACCAGCATGGCTACAATGACCGCCAATATTATTTGCCCCTGCATCCAAAGCCCTATTTTGTGCTGGGACCTTTTCCATAACCCTAAAATGTATTTCTCATTTTTCGCTGGCGTGACAATACGCAGAAAATTTGATACCCCATCAGATTCAACAGACAAATAGAAAGACAAGACAATAACAAGCAAGAAACTCAGAATTCCGCCGAAAACAGTGCTAGCAGTGGTGAAGAAGCCATTTGACAGACTGGAAATTGTAGCGTTTATCTGGTCAACAATTTGAGCCAGAGAAAAGTTTTTAGAAAACCCTTCTATGGCGGAGTTGGAAGAAAGCAATTCGCTATTTTGCAGAGGATTCCAAACTTGCAGCTCGCCCAAATATCCTGGCAGGGTGGACAAAAAAGTGGCCGATTGATTCAAGAGAGGCAAAAACAAAAAGTAAAACATGCCAACCAAAACCATGACAGCAGCGGAATATAAGAGAAGCACCGCAAGTATCCTCGGCACTCTCCGGCGCAAAAACCATTGGGTGCCCGGCTCCACCGCCGAGGCAATGATGATAGCGAGTAGCACCACAAGCATAATGTCGCGCAAATAGTAGAAAGCTGCGAATGATAAAAGAATGAGCAAGACTTTTATAATAGTCCCAGCGCTTATTTGGATAGTTTTTTCATTAGTGCTTACCGCCATTTGTTTATATTCTACCACACAAAAATATAAAGTTTATGTGAACTATTTAAGAAAATTTTTCTTTGAGATATGGAATCAAATCGTTTTCGGAGACTCTTTCCTGTTTGCCACTGTCGCGGTCGCGGATGGTGACTGTCTGGTCCTTTTCGATAGTATCAAAATCCACAGTAATGCAATATGGCGTACCAATTTCATCTTGCCTTCTGTATCTTTTGCCAATATTGCCGTTGTCATCAAACTCCACCGATCCAAATTCTTTTTTCAAATTGCCAAAAATTTCTCTGGCCTTCTTGACCAATTCCGGTTTGTTTTTTAAAAGCGGGAACACCGCAGCTTTTACGGGCGCCAGCTTTGGAGATAATTTAAGCACTACGCGCGCTTCTCCACCTAGTTCATCTTCAGTGTAGGCATCACACATGAATGCAAGAAACATACGTCCCATTCCAACAGATGTTTCTAAGACCCAGGGAATATATTTCTCTCCAGTATACGGATCTGTATAATTCAAATCAGTGCCAGAATATTTCATATGTTGCGTCAAGTCATAATCAGAACGATCATGAATTCCCTCCAGCTCGTCAAATCCTGTTGGGAAATTGTATTCAATGTCCCAAGCGTCTTTGGCATAAAATACCAAATTTTCATGTTGTACAAATTTCAAATTCTCAGAATTTATACCCAAACCAACATACCAATCAAACCTGTATTTCTTTATCTTCTCGTATTCCTCTTTATTCTCATTTGGTTTAACAAAATACTGCGTATCTGCTTGTTCCATTTCGCGAGTACGAAACAAAAAATTACGAGGGGAGATTTCGTTTCGAAATGCTTTACCGATTTGAGCAATGCCAAATGGTATTTGCATTCGAGTTGAATTGACCACATTTTTAAAATTAAGATAAATACCCTGACAAGCCTCTCCAGGTAGATACACAGGATTTTTACCTTCACTTGTAAAATCACCCAGATTTGATTTTACAAGCAGGTTGAAAGCGCGAGTGGGAGTAAAATCATGAGAACCGCATTTCGGACAAGAAATTTTATTCTTATTTTCCTCAAAAAGATTCTGGAGAGCCAATTCTGACATTTTTTCATCTGCAGACACGCCTATATTATTGAGTTCTTTATCTACCCTGATACGAGTATTACATTTCTTGCACTCCGAGAGAGGATCAGAAAAACCACTTGTATGCCCGGAAGCCTCCCAAACTCTGGGGTCTTTGAACATTGCCGAATCTATACCAACATAATCATCGCGTAGTCGTACATGAGTCTTCCACCATTCGCTTTTTAGATTATTTAAAAGTTCCGCACCGTAAGGACCGAAATCATAAAGACCGGCCATGCCCCCATAAATCTCCGAACCTTGAAAGACAAATCCCCTTCTTTTGCACAAAGAGACAATTTTTTCCATTTTATTTTCTTTTTCTGCCATGTTGTAAATAAACTAACACTATTGCCCCACCTTGTCATCTTCATTCCTAAAACTCGGGTCCCCGGAAAAATTGGTAGAAACTGCTGCTGCAGTAAACCCTACTCGCAAACCAGTCACCTTATCAATGCCAGAGAGCGAAGATGCGCCTAGTATGCTTGGAACCTGTCCGATTTGGCTTGAGCTTGGCAAAAATTCCAGCTGGAAATACACCTGTTTCTCCGGAGAACTAAAGCCGGTATTTGGCAGAATAGAGCCGGCATTCCAGACAACTTCATTGGTTACGGCGTTAAACGATACGGCTTCTGAAGACGGATTATACAAACTGGTCCATTTAACATAAGAAGGCAAGGTGGCGCGGACTTCTACGTTGCTTACCTGATTGAACGAATTTTTTATGCCCCAAACCACCGTATAAGTTGTTGGGATATCAACTTTCGGAGGAATCGGCCCGGAGTTTTCAATATTGCCGATTGACCTGGCCACCTGTGACGAAAGAGAAATATCGGTAGCCAGTATAATCTTCCTTGTTTCCAAGGCGGAAACTTGCTCAACCGAACCGGATTCCAAAATCCTTTCGCCTTTTGCTTTGACCACTATTTCTATTTCCGGTTTGGCGCCAGAAGTTATGCTTGAGTAGGCCAAAGGTGATAAGCGGAAAGAAAGCCTTTGGTCAGAACCAGGTCCCATGTCAGCAAGCGCCGGAAGGGACCGTTTATCCCATAGGATAGTATCGTTTGATGATTGAAAAAACCCGCCACTGTCCGGAACGACGGAAAGCCGGTTGAAGGCGCCCCCTTGCAGGGCGACTTCAACAGAAACATTGAAAAGTCTGGAAGGCAAATTGTTGCGCAGAGTAAGCTCTGTGCTGGCCAAACTGCCGCCCCGCAACGCTGCATCTCCGTCCTTGCCTTCAACCAGAACCTCTAAACCAATAAATGGTTTTTTCACCAGAATAGTTTCCATTAACTGTGAAAGCGGCACCGCTATCACTCGCTCATCATTTTCGCTTGCTGTGCCGGTGTCTATTTTGAAAACCCGCTCTTCGTTGTTTTGTCCAATGATATTACCCCTGAAAGAAATGGTTCTTTTTTCTCCGGATTTTAAGTTGGAAAATTTCCAGATATTATCGCCGAAAGAAGTTTTGGGTGTTGCATCTTTAAATACAAAACCAAACGGGTATTCCACCTTAACCAAAAAATTATCTATCGCGTCTTTGGAGTTGGAAGCTACTTCTATATTAAAAGATATGTCTTGATTGGAATTAACTTCTTTTGGATATACCGGCGTTATGATGACTGGAGCCGAACTGATGGATACTTCGTGCACTTTTTCTTTGTAAAAAAGGGCGCTGGAATTTTCCACTCTATATTCCAGAGAAATTTTGATCTGCTTCAAACTGTCTTTTTCTCCAAAGAAAACTGCTTTGATATTTTGGCGGCGGCTTTCTTTGGATTTGATTGTGCCAAGGTCAAATCTTTCTCGGCCTAATTCTTTGGAAAAATCGAGTGGAGATCTGACTCCTTCCGGATATTCCACCAGCAAAGATGCAGCATTAAGATCAACATTGTTATTGTTCACAACATCTATATCAAAAGAAACTTCTTGTCCACCCGGAATGGAAAGCGGCCCCGAAACTTGAACATCCACGTTTCTTGACGAAACCAGATTGCTGCCACCCAAAAATACGAAAGCTGCAATTCCAGCAGCCACAACAAAAAACACCAAAGAAGCGATAAAGATTTTATTTACAAAATTATGTTTGTTTTGCGCCACTTTGGACATTTTAGCTGCTAATTCATCAAAACTGCTTGTTTTTACGTTTGGCCAATCGGTCTTTATTTCTTCATTTTGTTTGACATCTTCCTTGAGTTCGGTTCGGCCGGCATCTATTATATTCGGAGCGCCTCTGGAATAAAGCTTTTTTTCAAGCCGATTCAGCTTTTCCCTTTGTCCCCCCGAAGCTTTTAGTGAAGGAGGATTTTTTTCATCGTTATATTGCATGACTTTTAATTATATCACGTTAAATTCGTAGCTTTCAATGATTCGTTGATGAGCTCAATCATTTTAGACCGGCGGGGAGCAATCGTGGCCAAATCCTTTATTTCTATTTCCGCAGAAGATATCGGAATGGAAAGTTCCGGATCATGCCGCATATAGCCCAATACATGCAAAATGCGTATGAGAGTCAGGCATTCGGAGAGGACGATGTCTTCTTCATCGGCTTTTATTAAAAAATCGAAGAAATTAGAAATAATATTAAAAACAGAATTGTAAGAATGTTTGGTTTCTTCTTCAGAAATTAACTTCTTAATTAAATTAAGTATATTGCAAACTATTTTTAATTTATTTGGGGAGTTTCTGAATATCTCAAAAAAATTCTTTTCGGTTCTGGCGCTGACCAGTCTCCAGCCGTTTTTGCCATGAACCAAAGAAAATTCTCCTAGAGAAAAATCCTGCGAGCCACCGCGTAATTTTGAGTGCAAATTTCTAGCCCCTTGTACCCGCGCGCTCACCAAACCAAAATTTTCGGAAAATAAATCTATGTATTTATTGCTATCCCCCTCAATTCGGTTTCCAACAACTATGCCTTTGGTATGATGTTTGCGATACATAACAAATTAAATGATTATTTAATTTGAATTTTCAATTTATAATTTTCAATTTTCAATTCCTCTCCATCATTATTTTCAAATACAATCTTACCGACATTGGTCGGTTTTTTAATTTCTGCGGAAACTGATTCCAAAAATTCTCTGCCTTTTTCATCCGTTTCCACCAAAAGCTCTATTTCGTCAGACGGCATCAGATTTTTATTTTTCCTAAGTTCTTGAATGGCTCTTATAAAATCTCTCGCATTCCCCTCTTTTTGCAGTTCTTCTGTAATATTGGTGTCCAGCTCTACTTCTGTTTCCAACTTGTCATCAAACGAAATTTCTTTCACGTTCACCTCATCTTTTATAAGTCCCAAATATTCTTCTCCTAATTTTTCAATTTTTCCATCTTTCAATCTTTTAATCTTCAATCTTGAGAGGGGTTGTCTGACCTTCACTCCTGCGGTCATTCTTTTTTCAAGAGCCAAAGATACGGTTTTTCTGACTTCTTTCATGTTCGCCAAAACTTCCTCATCTATCTTTCCCGCTTCTGGCCAGTCGCATAAATGCACACTTTCTGGGTCATTTTCTAATTTAAGTTTCAGATAGATGTGTTCCGCAAAGAAAGGCATAAATGGCGCCAGATATTTTGACAATTCCAAAAGAACAAAATGGGTAGTCGAGCACACATTTTCTCTGTCAGTAGGGTTATCTGATTTGAACCTATCTCGCGAGCGGCGAATATACCAAGTTGAAAAATCTCCGACAAAATCACGTATAGCTCTGCCGGCTTCAAACACCTGAAAATTATCCAGAGATAGACCGCCTTCTTTTGTGAGTTTGTTAAGAGAGGCAAGAATCCATTTATCCAAAATATTACCGCTTTTGTTGTTCGGTTTGATACTACTATCTCTATACAGTTCGTAAAAAGATATTATATTTTCAACAAGATTAAAGATCTTTTTGATGATTTCATCTACAGTTTTTTCGTCAAAGTTTTTCGAGTCCCCAGGTTGATTGATTGTGTACATCCACATACGCAAGGCATCCACGCCGTATTTATCGATCATAAGCCAGGGGTCCACAATATTGCCGATCGACTTAGACATTTTCTTTCCTTCTGCATCCAAAATATGGCCGAGACAAATTACATTTTTGTACGCCCGACCTTTGTCCATAAGCACTCCGATTGCATGCAATGTATAAAACCATCCCCTTGTTTGGTCGATAGCTTCTGAAATATAATCGGCCGGATACTGCATTTCTTTTCCAAGCAAAAGACCGTCCTGAGCAAAGGGCATGGCTCCAGAATCAAACCAAACGTCCATTACTTCCTTCACCCTCTTCAACTCATTTCCTTTCTCATCAACCAAAATAACTTGATCAATATATGGTTTATGCAAATCCAATTCATAATTTTCATTGTGCGGCAGAGGCACAAACGGAAGTTCCATAAATTCGGCAAATCCGGATGTGTAAAGGCCTTGCTCTTTTATTTCCACCGATCGGTCCAGATCCGCCCCCTCGGCCACCATATGCATAGCAGCAATCGGTCCATCGTGACTAACCAAAAGAATTTTTTTGTCAGCATATTTTTGCTCAAGACTGTAAAGCAGCTTGCCCATACGTTTGTTTAGATCAAACAAAGTTTCCCCTCCGCCCGGCGCTTTTTCAAATCTTTCCCTGGTATTCGCAAATAGTTTCCAGTACTCGTTCCATTTTTTACCTTCATGTTCTTCGCCTTTTTTAAATTCACCCAAATCTGAATTTAGAACCATAGCTTCTTCCGGCAAGTCCAGAGTTTTTCTTACAATTTCAGCAGTTTCTTTGCATCTTTGGAACGGCGAGTGAATGACAAGGTCAATGCCTTTATTTTTGATATCCAAAGCGGCCATCTGAGCTTGTTTTACTCCTTCTTCGGTCAGGTGATAGACATTTTTTGGATCGGAATTTATCAGATCATTAACATTGGTCTCCGCCTCGCCATGGCGCATAGTGAAATATTTGTTACCGCTCTTTTTTGTTTTTTGTTTGAGTTCTCCGATACTGCCTACAACAAAAATTTCTCCTTTTTCATTTTGCCAGACAGGTAGAGGAGTGCCCCAGTATCTTTCACGAGAAATTGCCCAATCTTTAATTTCTCGAAGCCATTCGCCAAATCTCCCCTCTTTTATATGTGCCGGTACCCAATTAATTTTTTCATTTTCCTTAACAAGTTTATCCCTTAAGCTGGACATTTTTATATACCAAGAATCGCGAGCATAATATATAAGTGGAGTTTTACATCTCCAGCAGTGAGGATAAGAGTGTTCGTATTTTTCTTTTTTGAAAAGCAAGTTTCGGTGAGCCAGATCTTTTATGATTTCTACATCTGTCGCTTCTTCCTTTACAAAACGACCGGACAGAAAATCCATTCCATCTTTAAAAGTTCCGTCTTCTTTGACCAGATGGACTTTTGGCAATCCAATTTTATTACCAAGTTCAAAATCGTCTTGCCCATACATGACAGCGGTATGTACAACCCCAGTGCCATCTTCGGTAGTTACAAAATCGGCATTATATACTTTGAAAGCTTTTTCCAGTTTTTCTTTTTCTGAATTTAGAGCATTTTTCTCCAAATAAGGATAAAGTGGTTCGTATTCAAGGCCTAAAAGATCTTCGCCTTTTATCTCTTCAACAACTTCATAATTTCCCTCAATTATTGGCAAACGGGATTTTGCCAAAATGAAAAACTCTTCTGCAATTTTGATTTTTACATAATCAATCTTTTCACCCACTGCCAGCGCCACATTACCCGGTAGTGTCCAAGGTGTAGTTGTCCAAGCCAAAAGAAAAGCATTTTCATCCCCGATAATTTTGAATTTTATAGTTACCGAAAGGTCTTTTACGTCTTCGTACCCTTGTGCCAATTCATGGGAAGAAAGTCCGGTGCCACAACGGGGACACCATGGTACAACCTTGTAATCTTTGTAAAGCAGTTTATCTTCGTTTACTTTCTTTAAAATATTCCAAACAGCTTCAATATAAGAATTTTTGTAAGTAATGTATGGGTTTTTTTGGTCAACCCAAAAACCTATTCTCTCGGTAAATTTATTCCAAATGTCCAAGTATTCCCAAACGCTTTCTCTGCATTTTTTATTAAACTCCGCCACGCCATAATTCTCTATTTCCTTTTTTGACTTGAGCCCAAGTTGTTTTTCTACTTGTAATTCCACCGGCAGACCATGAGTATCCCAGCCGCCTTTGCGGCGAACATGGAATCCTTTCATTGTTTTATAACGCGGGATTATGTCTTTGAAAGCTCTAGCTTCCAGATGATGAATACCAGGGCGTCCGTTGGCAGTTGGCGGACCCTCATAAAACACAAAATCACCCTTGGGGGATTTTTTGCCCAAAGATTTTTCAAAAATACCCTCGGCTTTCCAAAACTCCAGTATTTCCTCTTCCCTTTTAGCAATTTGAGATTTCTCCTGCTTATTTTCCATATTGAAAATATACCACTTCTTAGCCGTTTTTCAAAAGATCTTTGGCACTTTCAAATTCGGCCGGCAGAGGAGATTCTATTGTTATATGTGTGTGATTCGGAAGTTCTAATTTTATGGAGAGAGCATGCAGAGCCAGACGGTCAAATCCCAAACAACTCTCTTTGTCGCAAACTTTGCCGGAAGCATAAAGTTTATCGCAAACCACCGGATGGGAAATCGATTTCAAGTGCACCCTGATTTGATGAGTCCGGCCGGTTTTTGGTCTGACTTCTAAATAGGATAAGTCTTGTTTGTTTTCCCTCTCCTTTGCAAGGAGAGGGTCAGGGTGAGGTAGAAGAACTTTATATTCCGTTACCGCTTCCCTCAATTCCCCTTTCGCCCCATGTTCTGCCGACCACTTTCTAAAATCAGATGCACTCCTACCTATTTCTTTATTTATTATTCCCTCCATTTTTTCAGCTGAAAAACTCCCCCAAACAACCGCGTTATAAATTTTTTCAACCCGCCTATTTTGAAACTGCTCTTTCAAAAACTGATGGGCTTCTTTGGTTTTGGCCACAATAATAATTCCGCTAGTTTCTTTATCAAGCCGATGTACTATACCTGGCCTTTTTATTACTTCTCCGTTTTGGAGAGTTTGCGGCTCCCCCACTTCTTTCAAATCAGGGTAATTTCCATTTATCCAATCAACCAAAGTCTGCTCCCCACTCCGACCATCACTATGCACCAAGAGCCCCGACGGCTTGTCCAGAGCTAGAATGTATTCATCTTCGTATAAAATTTTGATTTCCATTTGTGCCCCCGGCAGGAATCGAACCTACATCAATACCTTAGAAGAGTACTGCTTTATCCATTAAGCTACGGGGGCAGTGTAGATTTAGATTACCAGATATTTTATGTTTAGTAAATTTGTGTTATAAATACCATTATGCGCGCTTAGCTCAGTTGGTAGAGCAGCGCTTTTACACAGCGAAGGTCGGGGGTTCAAATCCCTCAGCGCGCACACTTTGATTGATTCAGTGCAAGCCAAAAATTACAACGAGGGATCCCCAGGCAGAGTTGAAGTTCCAATTATAAAATTATTTCTCTTTTCAATAGTGTTTTTTAATTTGTTTATGTCCACCAGATTTTCCAAAACTTCTCTTGGAGTTTCCTTTTTGTAACTTTCCGAATAGACCAAGTAAAACAGTTTGAGGCCTATTAAAGCGGTAATGATAAGTATGGCAAAAAAGATGCCTAGTCCAACGAACCAGTGCGAATTGACATCAAAAAGCGCCGGCCGAAGAGACGAGAGTGATGGACCATTATTTTTTCTAAATTTTAGCGCTGAAAATTTCATTTTACTTTAAATTTCCCTAAAAATAATAAACTCGATGGTGCCAGACCATTTGGCCTCGGTTTTGGCATCCAAACTTATATTTTGGACCAAAATTCCAAAATTCATCTTTTCCAGCATATCTGTGAAATTCATTATATTCTGCCAGGACCCTTCTATGTCCATCCTCACAGTAATGTCTTCCTTGAAATTTTTTAATTGGTTTGGCTTAACATCAATGGAATTGATTTCAAACTGAATGGAAGATTTTTTACCGATTTCTTCTATTTGCTCTATAAATTTCACCTCATCGCCTTTTTGGATAAAGTATTCTCTCAGAGTTTGGATATATTCTTTGTTGGTTTCGGCAATAGATTTGAGCACTCGAGCCCTTTCTTCTTTGCCGGATTGGGATTCCGTATTGTTGTAGTAATCTTCAATTTCTTTTATTTCCAGCAGAACCAAAAACAAGCTGGCTAAATACAAAACCACACAAAATACAGCCGCAGTTGCGCTTACCATCAGAAATGTTTTTTTGGGAATCCAGTTTTTCATTTTCAATCTGTCATAAAAATATTAATGGAAAAAGGCAAGTTCTTTTCTTTGGTCAAGCTTCCGACCGGCATCTCAACAGCGGAAAAAGCATCGGACGATTTGAGAGCCGCACCAAAAGACACCAACGAATCCCTGTCAGCTGCTATGCCGGAAATGACAACATTAACGCCTTTCTTTACTTTTTCGCCCTGACTTCTGCTAAACACTATGGAATCCAGTGCAACTTTTTCTGGTAAATAGGAGATGACTTTGGACAGGGAACTCATTCCGCTTCTATTTGCTATATTTGATTCAAAAAATTTCAATTTAACTTCTATTTCTTTCGGCAAATCCAAAATTTCCTTGATTGATTCCTCATCTTTGGTTTCTGCCCCAGAGTTAAAAGAATTGATGAACACAAGATGCTCCCGAGTAAGAAAATATGCCGGCAAGAGCATTGCCACGCCAATCAAAAAAGATGCTGCCAATAAAATATTGATTACTACCGCAAACCTGCGCTTCAGGCCTTTCTTTAAAATATCTTTTTCTGTGTTTGGCAGCAGGTTCATAAAAATTTATATAATTTCCGACAAAACCGCTCCGGCCGGGCCAGCCAGATTTAAAGAATCTTCATAACTGATGCTGGGAGTGTTTTCTTCAATTTTGAGCACGTTGGCCCAAATGTTTGACAATTTCGCATTTTTCACGGGGTTGTCCGAACCGGCAATTGCTTCAATTATTTTTTGAGCATATTCAAATTCGCCACACACAAATATTGTTTTTACGTCTTGTCCGTCGCCTGTATTATATTTCAAAGAATATTCAAGAAATTTTTCGTATTCGTCCAAAAACTGATTTTTGTAATCTCCTTCCAAAATAGACCGGAGAGTGGAAAAGTGGACCGTATTGTCTTTTACCAAATATATTCCCACCCTGTCCTTTCTAGCATGCACGATGCAGGACGTGCCTGAAGATTTTTTGAGTATGACTGCATTGGCTATGGCTTGAGATTCGTGAATGCAACCAACCAATTCTAGGCCGCTTTCGTGAATCGCATTTACAAATTTTTCGACTTCCTTCTTTACACAAGCGGCCACCACTACCGAGGCTTGATATTCGGCTTCCGATTGCGCAATTTTGATAGGCGTGAAATCAAATACAGTATCCGCCAAAGCAAGCGGCACATTCTCTTCTATAGAAAATGCCACGCTCTCGATCGCGTTGCCGCCACGGCCTATCGGTATCAAGACCTGAAACACAAAGGTTAGCTCGTCCGGCACAGTAAAAAATATAAAGGGCGAATTAAAAAATTCTTTTATTTCAGAAAGTTTTGCCGCCACTTCTCTGGTGTTAACAATTTTGCCGTCAATTATTGTCCCTTTTTCCAACGGGATGATAGCTTTCTTTAATTCCGGTTTTGATAGAGTCCTATCAAATGAAATGGCTTTGATACTTAGATCAGAAAAAGACACTCCGATATGGCGAGGGGCCAAAAACTGTGGCAACGGAAAATATTTGGAGAGAAATTCAAATCTCATGCTCTAAATTATAGCATATGCGAATTTTTGTCTAGATAAAATTGGAGGATAATAGCGGCAGCGGAAGCGTCGTGCATTTCGTTTTTGCCTTGCAAATGTTCCGCCTGCGCGGAGGTCATAAACTCCGGCTCAAGCAAGATTTCCAATTTTGTTTTTTCTGTCAAAATCTTTTTAAATTTTTCTATCTCCCCCATTATTTTATTCGGCTCTCCTTTGAAATCTTTGGACTCGCCGATCACCACTTTTTCAATTTTTTCTTTTGCTATTATTTTTTCAATTTCCGGAAGCAAGTTTTTGTCATTTGAAATTACCGCGTGCGGAAAAGCCATGCGGTTCTCACCGTCCCCTACCGCCACCCCCACCCTTTTGCTCCCAAAATCAATGCCCAGGTATCGCATAGGTATAAATTGTAAAGAAATTACGCCGCATATACAAGGAAAATCCTGCATCCATAGATAACGATAAATACATATTGACAAACGATAAGCAATAAATTAAGATGGAGAGATGAAAAGAAGCTCAACAATATTTCTTCGGGTGGTAGTTGTACTTGTCGGAATCGTAGCGCTTTTCATCATGATCCGGTTTCCCTTGACCGAGGGGAGAGCTGTAAACTTAGACCTGTTTAGTATTTACTCGGATCCGTTCATCATATACGGGTACGTAGCATCTATACCATTTTTTGTTGCTCTATATCAGGCGTTTAAATTACTCAGATATATCGGGCAAAATAAAGTATTTTCATTAAATTCCGTGAAGACTTTAAGAACTATAAAATATTGCGCGATCATACAAGGCGCCTTAATTGTGATGGCGGCAATATACATAAGACTATCGTTTTCATTTAAATCAATTACAGATGAAGATCCGGCCGGTTTTATTGCTATGAGCATTGTGGTTACTTTTATTTCCATCGTGATAGCCACCGCCGCGGCTGTTTTTGAAAAACTTTTACAAAGCGCTGTCGATATAAAATCCGAGAATGACCTAACGGTTTAAAAAATATATGGCAATAATTATAAACATTGATGTGATGCTGGCCAAAAGGAAGATGAGCGTCACCGAACTTGCAGAGAAAGTCGGCATCACAATGGCCAATATTTCCGTGCTGAAAAACGGCAAAGCAAAAGCAATTCGCCTCGGAACATTGGAAGCAATCTGCAAAGCTTTAGATTGCCAGCCCGGTGATATTTTGGAATATAAAAATTAAGTCCGGCTTCGCTAAAGCTACGTCGGGCGAAGATGGGAGTAGTTAGATGCGTTTGGGACTGTTAATTGGGAACTTGCAAAACAGGATCTCCTCCTAATAAACAAACTGGTTTTGCAATTCCATCCATAGCAAATCCCTTATCACATCTCCATGTTGCACATGAACGGCCAGAGGGCAAAAACCCGCACGATTCTATAGTTTTGGGAATAAAATAATATATTCCCCCTACAATAATAATTGTAAAAATTATAAAATAGATAACTTTTTTCATATTAATACTATTACACAAAATGTTTTTTAATAAAAGCTCTACCCGAACCAGATTTCAAATATTTTTCGAAATTGAAAGCTTTATCGTGACCGACTTCGCTAAAGCTACGTCGTGTTGAAAGCGGACTTGTCACGCCGAAGGTCCGCTACTGCGGACCGAAGGCGGAAGGGGTGGGATTCGAACCCACGGACGGTTTTAAAGCCGTCACGGATTAGCAATCCGTTCGTTTAACCGCTCACGCACCCTTCCTTCGGATTGCCGTAGCTTTAGCGAAGGCATCCTTTGCCACCATTCTTGCACGAAATCACACTTTTATCAAAACGAGTTATTTCTATTCCGAACTTTTATGTTTCAACCCCTCCAGCGCTCGCAGAACTTCAAGAGGCACAGCAAAGACGACGGTGTTTGATTTGTCGGAGCTTACATCGTTGATGGACTGCAAAGTGCGCAGGTGCAAAGCTCCTGGCGATGCAGACAAAACTCTGGCAGCATCAGCCATATTTTTGGAAGCGGCCAATTCACCTTCGGAAGTGATGATGACCGCCCGCTTCTCTCTTTCGGCTTCGGCCTGCTTGGCGATGGTACGCTCCATGTCCGGCGGCAGACTGACATCTTTGAGCTCCACATTGGAAACTTTTAGCCCCCAAGCGTCGGTTTCTTTGTCCACGATATCTCTTATTCTCTCAGCAATTTTTTCCCGATTGGCCAAAAGTTCATCCAACGTCGCTTCGCCCACGATATTGCGCATAGTGGTCTGGGCATATTGGGAAATGGCGTAGCGAAAATCTTCCACCTCTAAAATGGCTTTTTCGGCCGACGAGACTTTGTAATAGATAACGGCGTTTACTTTGACCGAAACGTTGTCCCGGGTGATGGCATTTTGGTCCGGCACATCCACCGCTTTGACCCGCAAGTCCACTTTTTTCATCTGCTGAAATATAGGGACAACCAGCCGCCAGCCGGCACCTTTGACACCTGTAAACCGGCCCATAGTGAGCATCACTCCCTGCTCATATTGGTTGACCTGTCGCAAACAGACAACCAGAAGCACTACTGCGATAACAATATAAAATATATATGGCATATTTTTAAGTTAGATAATAATCTTGATTATACCATATTACACCCTTGTCAAAGTTGCAAAAATACGGCAATACACTAGCATTTAGGTATGCAAAGCAGAATTTTCATTATTATCTTCGTGTTGGCTGTATTTGTGGTCGGCGGATTTTTGTATATTTACAATCCCGATCCGACAGAATACAAGAACCCAAAAGAACCGGAGCCAGTGGCTTGCACGATGGATGCCAAGTTGTGCCCCGATGGATCTTATGTCGGCCGCACCGGACCGAATTGCGAATTTGTTTGCCCGGAACAAAAAACTTTTCCGCCCGACGCCATATTTGAAGACGGCACGATAAATATCGAGAGTTCGCCAGAGCAATGATAATAAAAATTGACACTCCCCTTGAATTAATTTTTCGGCTCTCGCCTTTCCAAAAAAAAGCGCTCTTCAAGATGCGGCTCAAAAATGTTTCGGATATTTTGAGACATTTTCCGTCCAGATATGGCGAGGCTGGCGCCGTTAAAGCTATAGAATTTTTGGCGCCCGGAGAGAGCGCGGTAGTTTTCGGCAAAATATCAAAATTGAAAACAGCCAAGACTTTCAGATCGCGGGTGCCCATTTCCACAGCCGAGCTGGAAGACTCAACCGGCAAAATAAAAATCGTCTGGTTCAACCAACCCTATATCGCCAAAATGTTTTTTGAAGGATCTTTGGTACGCGTAGAGGGTCGAGTGAGCCAGAAGCGAACGAAGATCCCGAGCGATAGCGAGGGAGAACTTTATTTTTCAAATCCAAAGATTGAAAAGGTTTCTCAAATGCCGGAAGGCACAAGCGATTCGTTGTTCCCCGGAGAAGACGATCACAATCTCTCGCCGGTTTATCCGGAAAGCCGGGGCATTTCTTCAAACTGGATTTATCATGGCCTGCAAAAAATATTCCGCAGCGGTGTTTTGGAGAATGTGGTTGACCCCGTACCGGAAGATTGAAAAAGTATAGTTTGCCTTCCCTCAAAACTTCCTTTATTTGGATTCACGCCCCTCGCAAAAAAGAAGATGCCGAAGTGGCGCGCAAAAGATTTGCCTTTGAAGAAATATTTTTGGTGCAGCTTGATCGCCAAAAAGAAAAGTACTTGGCCCAAAAAGAAAAAACTTTTGTTGTTTCAAAAGAAAAAAAGGAAATAGCAGATTTCATAAACACCTTTCCTTTCCCTCTCACAAACGCGCAAGAGAGAGTCATCGGAGCTATTCTTGACGACTTTAAAATGGGCCATCCGATGTCTCGGCTCTTGGAAGGAGATGTGGGCTCGGGCAAGACAGCGGTCGCGGCTACTGCCGCCTATGCCGCCGTTTCCACCCCGCCGCCTGATCGCAAATTTGGCAACCTTCAAGTTGCTTATATGGCGCCGACAGAAATATTGGCCGAGCAGCATTTTGAATCTTTCATAGAATATTTTGCCAAATACAAAATACCGGTCGGCTTGATTACGGGGAGCGGAGCCAAAAAATTCCCATCCAAATCCGCTAGAGATAAGTGGACCAAAATATCAAAACCCCAACTTTTGAAATGGGTGGCAAACGGCGAGATTCCGATTCTCATCGGCACCCATGCTCTCATTCAAAAAACTGTCAAATTTAAAAATCTGGCTTTTATTGTGATAGACGAACAGCATCGGTTTGGGGTGAAGCAGAGGAAGCAGCTTCGTCGTAAACCTGACATTGCTCCGCATTTGCTTTCCATGACCGCCACCCCTATCCCCCGCACTTTGGCTCTGACTATTTTTGGCGACTTGGATTTGTCGCTCTTGGACGAATTGCCCTCCGGGCGACAGCTGCCGGAAACCAAAATTGTTTTGCCTCATGAAAGAGAGGAAATTTATGAAAAAATAAGGAAAGAATTGAAGACCGGTAGAGACAAACAATTTTGTCGTCGGGATTTCAAATACTTCAAAAGCAATGTCTTTTGAATGTCCCAGAAATTTTGAAAAAAATTTCTGAGCTCCTCTGCAGGCTTAATAATATCGAATAAGATGAGATATTATCTTTCTGAGAGTTTAAGACATGTAAAATTCAAAAAGATTTCTCGGGATTTCAAATACTTCAAAAGCAATGTCTTTTGAATGTCCCAGAAAATTTCCTGTTTTCTGAGCTTGGTGGGACCATTTTGAGAAGACCCAAGGTTCTTCCCCACACTATCTCCTTTTCTGTTCCGGTGTGCGATATCTCTCAATAATTCGCACTCTTGCATTTATGGATTATTAGCAAAAATGCTCACCTCCGGTGG